>UMDA01035534.1_pt1 | contig 11869 bp, 8 predicted proteins | sample 1964381 | NCBI WGS metagenome assembly UMDA01 (sample SAMEA4835983, study PRJEB28245) | human gut metagenome | biome: gut microbiome; material: fecal sample | place: Denmark | collected 2008 | reverse complement strand
CATCCAGCTGGGAGCCGTTGAAGGCGCATTAAGCGGACTGGCCATCGGTCTGATGGGCATCATGACCGCCATTCTGGTACCGGTCATTTCGTATATTCTATCCTTGTTTGCCTGATTACAGGCAACCGCTCTTCCCCTCGGGAAGCCGGTTATCACATACATCTGCCTCTCAACCTCTTGGCTGAAGAGGCTCGAATCTGACAGCAGGACCGCCCGACTATGGCGATTCTGCTATTTTTATCGTACCTTTGCGAAAAATATTTATACGTATCAATTATGTCACAATTATTTCCTACAGATCTGCCTTACAAGGTAGCAGATATGAGCCTGGCGGAATTCGGACGGAAGGAAATCGAGATTTCCGAACACGAAATGCCCGGTCTGATGGCTCTCCGTAAAAAATATGGTGATTCGAAGCCATTGAAAGGAGCACGGATCACAGGTTCTTTACACATGACAATCCAGACAGCCGTTCTGATTGAGACACTGGTAGCCTTGGGTGCCGATGTCCGTTGGGCAAGCTGTAACATCTTCTCGACTCAGGATCATGCCGCTGCCGCTATCGCTGCCGACGGTGTACCGGTTTTTGCCTGGAAAGGTGAATCATTGGAAGAATACTGGTGGTGTACGGAAATGGCATTGCGTTTCCCCGGCGGTAAAGGTCCGCATCTGATTGTAGACGACGGCGGTGATGCTTCTCTGTTGGTGCACATGGGTTATCGTGCCGAAAACGACCCGACGACCATCCAGCGTGAGGGAAGTAATCACGAAGAACAATGTATTCTGGATACATTGAACCGTATCCTGGCAGAAGATCCGCAGCGCTGGCATCGTACCGTAGCTGAAATGAAAGGTGTATCGGAAGAAACGACAACAGGTGTTCACCGGTTGTACCAGATGATGGAACGGGGCGAACTGTTGGTTCCAGCCATCAACGTAAACGATTCGGTAACGAAGTCTAAATTCGATAACCTGTACGGTTGTCGGGAATCGTTGGCCGACGGTATCAAACGGGCTACCGATGTAATGATTGCCGGGAAAGTAGTAGTAGTAGCCGGTTACGGTGATGTAGGAAAAGGCTGTTCACACTCCATGCGTTCATACGGAGCCCGCGTACTGGTAACGGAAATCGACCCGATCTGTGCCCTGCAGGCAGCTATGGAAGGCTTTGAAGTCACTACGATGGAAGAAGCCGTGAAAGAAGGAAACATCTTTGTAACAACCACCGGTAACTGCGACATCATCACCATCGAGCACATGCAGCAGATGAAAGACCAGGCGATTGTCTGCAACATCGGTCACTTTGACAACGAAATACAGGTAGACAAACTGGTGAATTTCCCCGGCATCAAACGCCTCAACATCAAGCCGCAGGTTGACAAATATACATTCCCCGACGGACATTCCATCTTCCTGCTGGCAGAAGGCCGTCTGGTTAATTTGGGATGTGCTACCGGACATGCTTCTTTCGTGATGAGTAATTCATTCACCAACCAGGTACTGGCGCAGATGGATCTCTGGCAGAAGCCTTACGAAATCGGCGTATATCGCTTGCCGAAATACCTGGATGAAGAAGTAGCCCGCCTGCATCTGGAACGTATCGGCGTGAAACTGTCTAAACTGACCCAGAAACAAGCCGATTACATCGGTGTACCGGTTGAAGGACCGTACAAGGCAGATCATTATCGGTATTAAATCTGACGTTTCAGACTAATACTGAAATATGAACTATACAAAAACAGACGAGCTCACAAAGCTAGGAAAATTCCAACGCTTTGTGAGCTCAACTTTTTTACAAGTACCCCCAATTTATTCTTCCTTCGTCTTCTTATAAGAAGTATATACCGAATAACCCACAGCGACAATCAGCAATACTAAAATCAGGAAGCTGCTGTAGGCTTCTACATTGGCTGCGATTATATAACCTTCTGGCTTGAATTCAAATACGATTTCATGCTCTCCGGCAGGTACACGCATAGCACGTAAGATCCAATCGGCACGTAAATGCTCAACCGGTTTCCCGTCGACCGTAGCCTTCCATCCCGGCTGATAATAGATTTCCGAGAATACAGCCAACTGATCAGTAGCGGATTTCGACTGATAAACCAGCTTATTCGGCCGGTATGATTGTAACTGAATGGTTGCTGTCGAATCGGCTTGCGGCGTAAATCCATCCACCTGAGCGGCGAAACGCTGATCTACCACAGCCGTCTGCTTCGGATCAATCTCATCCAAAGCAGCCATTTCCTCATCCGCATTGGCTACTATTTTGATATCCTTTACAAACCAAGCGTTTCCATCGGCCGAAGGATTCACCAAAGGTGGCTGTCCCGGATTATAAACGACATAGCGCGTATTCAGCATATTTAGAGTCGGACAAGCCTGGAAAACAGTCCAGAAGTCAGCCGCACTTTTAGCTGTCTGGAACGAAGCGATGATGGAGTTGATTTCCTTCTGCAAACGATAATCGATCAATTCCTGGTATCTTCTCAACTTGGCTGCATGATATCCACCAATCGAATGATGGTAATACGAAGTATTGGTCTCGAGGAAAGTATTGTTCAGATTCAATACACGGAAATTATCTTTATCTTTCAAGATTTCCTGATCGGATACTGATTCTTGGTAAGTAGCCTGAATATCTTTCTTCGGGAAGAAATTCTTATCATTCAAATACCGCTTGTCGACTGTCCATAAATCGACGAAAATCAAGACTGTCATACCGATACCCACCCACGTAGCGACTGTTTTCTTGTTCTTGGCCACCATAAACCAAGCTACCAGAGCGGCACTCAGCAGAACAAACAGCAAAGAACGCAACGCATCATCAGAAGCCAACGTCGCACGGTCCATCAGGAGGGCATTGTAGAATTGTTCTGGTAATTGATACTGGGCATCGTAAGCCGAACGGAAATCAAGCAACAACGACGGCATCAACCAGACAATCAGAGAAAGACCGCCGGTAATAACCAGGGCTCCAATCAGTCCTTTCTTAACCTGTTCATAAGCAACCTTTTCCTGCAGAATTTCTTTCAGTCCCCAGATTCCGATAATTGGAGCAACCAATCCCGGAATAACCAAGGCCATTTCCACCGTACGGAACTTATTATACATAGGCAGATAATGGAACATGAAGTCGTTAAACCAGTCCAGATTCCGTCCAAGTGCCAGTAAGGTCATAAAAGCACCTCCGGCAAACAACCACCATTTCATCGGATTCCGAACCACAAACATTCCCAGGACAAAGAGGAAGCAGACCACGGCTCCGAAGTAAACCGGCCCTGAAGTAAAACTCTTATCACCCCAATACGTAGGTGCCTGTATCTCTTTTCCGACCTTCATGCCTCCGGCTTTCGCCATCTTGTAAAACTCAGAATCCTGTCCTAACATACCACCTGAACCACCACCGTAGGCATTCGGAATCAGGGTTGTCAGCAATTCCATCTTACCATAGCTCCAGGCAAACGCATAATCCTTATCCAATCCGGTAGATTTCTTCTCGACTGTTCCATCTGCATTAGGCTTAGGAGTCAGTTCTGAAGCTCCACGAATAGACTGTTGACCGAGTTCCCAGTTACTATACAAACCTTTTGCACCCGGAAGTACTGCCAGTACCGCACATACTACCATAATTCCGGTTACCTTTCCTAACTCAGTCCAGTCTTTTTCCTTGATTTTCCAAACCAGATATCCGATGTAGATAAACAGACAGAGGATAAACAAATAATACGTAATCTGAATATGGTTGTTACTGATTGATAAGGCAACACCCAAGAGGAAGAGAATCGCTCCCCACAAATGTTTCCGTTTGAAGAGAAGCGCCATACCAGCCAACGTTACCGGCATGTAACCAATTACATACCCCTTTACGATATGTCCGGCTTCAATAATAATCAGATTATAGGAAGCCAAAGCAAAAGCAAACGCACCCGCCAAGGCCAACCACCAACTGGCTCCCATCACACACATCAGCAGATAGAAACAAACCAATCCCACAAAAACCATGGAGGCATCTTCATAGCTCAAGGATTTAAAAAGTTTATCGACAAATCTGTATTGAGGCAGATCGGGAGCCGGATTTCCATACGTAGCCACATAAGGCATACCACCGAACATGGCATCCGACCAGGCACTGAATTCTCCCGGCTGTGCTGTTTCTTCATATTGTTTCATCTGGCTACGTCCCATACCTGTAGCCTTGATATTATCTCCTTGCCGAAGTACCTTCCCATCGATTACCGACGGAGAAAAATAAACCACCGTAGCCACCAGCAAGATCAGAATAGCCACGATGTGCTTAACCCAATTTTTTAATAGTTTCTGCATATCGTCATTCGTTATTAATTCCTATTTTAAAACCCGAGAGTTTCGTTTTCGATTCCAACGAGGATTCTTTTCAATTCTCATTAATTCAGAACATCAAACTTCTATACCCTTCCTTTGAACAGCTTGACCGTATAAAAACGGACAGCAAACCATCCATGCAAAACCGTGGTGGCAAATTTACCATAATATTTGCACATGATGGCATAACGTTCCTTCAAAGAAGCTTTTCTTTGTTGTGTACTCATCCCGGCTTCCAAAAAGTTGGAGAGAATTTGATTCGTATTACATACATACTTCGCTTCCTTCAAACAACGGATACACCAGTCGTAATCTGCACTCAACCGATAATTCAAATCATACAAAGGAGCAATTTCCCGCCGGACAATAAAAGACTGGTGGCAAACCAGCATTCCCATACGAAAACTCTTCCAAGACAGTTTCTTGGGTGGATGCAGGCGACGCATCCCCAACATCTTCCCTTGGGCATCAACAATAGCCGTCTCTCCGTAGATAACATCCGGCAAATGTTTCCGCTTCTCAATCTTCTGAACAATCCGCTGTATGATATCAGCATGGGGCAGCGTATCGCCGGCATTGATAAACCAGACATAATCGCCGGTAGCATGCTGCAGCCCCTTATTCATGGCATCATACAAACCTTTGTCCGGTTCACTGAGCCAAAAAGAAACACCGGGAGCATATTGACGGATTATATCCACTGTTCCGTCAGTCGATGCCCCGTCGATAATCACATATTCAATATTTCCATACGACTGGCTCAAGACACTCAAGATGGTTCGTTCCAGCCATTGCGCCGCATTATAAGTGATTGTTATAATCGTGAATTTGACAGACTGATTCATGAATTAATGAAATGAACTTAAAATTTTATACAACATGGATGGATTCTGACAAATATGAATTTTATTTTTCTTCTTTATCCATCAGCTTCTGATACAAAGCTATATATTTTCCGGCAATAACCTCTTCCGAATAATGAGTTTTTACCTTCTCTACACAGGCCTCAGCCAACTGTTGCGGATGAGGATGATCCAAAACCCACGTAATCCCTTGTGCCAAATCTTCCGCATCTTGATAACGGGCCACATACCCGTTCTTCAGATGATCAATCATCTCCGGTATTCCTCCTGTCTGAAACCCGACGCAGGGAGTTCCACAAGCCATTGCCTCCATGATGGTGTTGGGGAGATTCTCGTCCAATGAAGAAGTCACGAACAAATCAACGGCATTATACAATGCCACAATCTGATTGTCATCAGACAAATATCCCAGCGAATGAATAGGAACAGGAACCAAATCCTTTATTTCCCGTTTGACCTGACCGAATACCACCAACTCCATATCATTCCGAGACAATAATCTCAATGCCTTAATCAGATAATCTACCCCCTTACGCGTATCTGTTACATTCAAGGCTCCGAATAAAATCAAATGTCTGTCCGCCGGTAAATGTAACAACTTTCTGCTATCTGAAACATTCTTAGGAATAAAAAGAGAAAGATCCAGAGGATTAGGAATATTTATAACTTGTTTGTCCTTCAACAAAGCACTTTGGGCGGCTCGTTCTGTCAGCCATCGGCTACATCCTACAAATGTGATGGGAACAGAGTTATAAACTTTGTTTTTCTGTAAAAACACACGAGTAGACAAATCTGTATGCTGCGTACTATGCAAATAAAAACAAACCCCACACCGCTCATGATAAGCAGAACACTCTCGCGCATGATGGCAAATCCCCGTACAAGGCCACATATCATGCATCGTCCACACGATCGGCTTACCTAACTGGAATAATTTCTGAAGATCTGATAGCGACAAAAATCCTTGATTAATCCAATGCAAATGAATAATATCAGCCTGTCTTACCAATGGATGATTACTGATATCCGTACCTGTATTGGCAATCGACACCCGAAACAGTTCTTTTTTATCCAAATGATTACACAAAAAGATAATCAGCCGTTCCCAATAAAAACGGAATAAGTTCATTTTCCGCTTCCACCCAGTAGTATTCACCGAAGAAATGGAAGCATCCGCTATTTCTTTGTCGCGTACCAACATCGAAACGTCCATTCCTTTCTTCTGTAAAGCCTTTCTCAGACGATTGGCAGCCACCGCCGCCCCACCAGTCCGGGCAGAAGTATTTAGTAGGAGGATTTTCATTTTTGAGAATAATATTTACAACATAAAATCGGCCATAAGGCAGCTCTTACCACAGCAACCAAACCATTGTTTTCTTTCGCATAAAAAATCTTATTTCTCAATTTTATGCACAAGAAGGAAGCTTTTATTATATTCATAAACGATTTGTCTGACAATAACTCCGACAAATGCAAAGCATCCTGTAAACTTGATGATCGCTGAGGAAATTCCTGCAAATATAAATGTACGTCTCTCATATAATCGCAACGCCGTTTCACATTATTTTTATATCCTTTAAATGCAGATGTAAGATATCGTATTATATTATTTATGGAACGTTCATTACTCTCTGGCTTAATATAAGATACAGCATTTAAATGCCGACGATGAGCTGTTAAAGTTTCATTTAGAACAACAACTTTTCCATAAGCATTTGCAGTAATTGCAATCTGACCATCATAAGAGCGTTTATGCAAAAAAACCTTAGGTAATAAATCTATTACTGCCCGCTCTAAAAGCATGGCATGACCAGGAATAACAGGATAAAAAATCAATCGTTCAAGTCCATAATTCGGAACACGTAAGTCGATATTTAAAGGAATGGAATCAAGCGTAAACGGTTTGCTCAAAGAGAAACATAATAAAGCATTCTGTTGCACCAAATAAGAAACCTGTTTTTCGATCTTCTCCAAATTCCAAATATCATCTTGATCCGATATGGCTATTAAATCCCCACTTGCCCTTTGTAAAGCTGTTATAAAATTTAAAGTTACCCCTTTTTGTTTCTCATTCACAAACAGCTTAATAGTCTTATTACTCTCGATATATTCCCGAATAATTTCCACTGTATCATCCGTAGAACAATCATCCTGTATAATAACTTCAAAGATTGGATAAGTCTGATTTATAATCGAATCTAATTGTTCACGTATATATTTAGCACCATTATAGGTACACATGACTACTGATACTGATTTCATACGTATAACCTCGAAATTAATCTACAACCGTTTTGAAAGCTTCTACGTATCGGGTACTGACTGTCTCCAAATTAATTTTTGACTGTATAATTTCAAAAGATTTATTTCCTAGCTCATGAGCTAGTTGAGGATTCGATAGAACTTTTTTGATTTGTTCTTTCAGAGAATGAGCATCACCATCCAAAAAATAAAAACCATTTTCTCCATCTACAACCAAGTCTTTCTCAGTTCCGTCACATACGGAACAAATAATAGGCAATGAGTAACACATCGCCTCATTGATGGATAATCCACCCATACCTGCCAGAACATAAACTGTCGATTCATACATATATTTTCCAAGAACTAACGGGTCATATATAGCACCGACAAAAGAAATCTTCGACATTAAACCTAGTTTACTGGCCTGATCTTTTAGAGACTCTAACTCTGGTCCATCACCTACAATTACCAACTCTGCTTCTACATATTCTGGAGCTAACATTGAGAAAGCCTCCAACAACAGATCAACTCTTTTCCATTTTACGAGCCTGCCTATATGCAAAATTCTTTTCTTAGTTGGATCTAATAGTGGTGGCGTAGAAATGACTTGTTCTCTTCGGCTCAACAACGTGTCAGTGTCGCACGTGTTATACGTTACGAACATCGATTCTTTCTTAATACCGTAAGAAGGCAATACATCATATGCCGAAGTCGCATAATTGAGGGTTGCGTCAGCTCTATTGTAAACAAACTTACGAACTTGCATTAAAAACCAAGAGCGAAAGTAAAATGAAATTCCCCGACTCAGCAACTGCATATTCTCATCATAAACCGGATACTTTTTATAGTATGATAAGCATCCGTATGGAGGTACTTGGAATGGAATTTCTCTGATCATTAATCGAATATCCAACTTTTTCAGTAATCTCCTTAAAGACGAATCAAAATAATATTGTAAAAAGTAAGGCCATCCCAATACGAGAATATCAGGTTTCTCTTTTTCTAAAACAGCCTTTAAATCTATTAAAGCAGTCTTCCCATACCACATAGATTTAACCTGGCTATAAATGACCTTATATTTCGCCTGCAGATCAATCAGTTTTACCCCTTTTCCGATGGTTTTAACATCTTTCTTTTCGGGGATAACCATGATTATATCTACTCCTTTGTCAACTATACGTTCCAACAAAGGAGACAAATAGTGGGTAATTCCCCCCATTGTAAAAACAACTTTCATAAATTAGATGCTAAGATTGAAACTATTCGCTGACAACTGAGACCATCACCATATGGATTGTTGGCTTCCGACATTTGTTGATACATGCTCGTATTATCCAATAACTGAGATGCCGTTTGAATGATTGTCTCTACATCTGTTCCAACCAATTTAACAGTTCCAGCCTTTACAGCTTCTGGCCTTTCAGTTGTATTCCGCATCACTAATACCGGTTTTCCTAAACCCGGAGCCTCTTCTTGTACACCTCCTGAATCCGTTAAGATAAAATGTGTATGCTTCATCAGATAAACAAAAGGCAAATAATCTAATGGTTTTATCAAATAGATATTAGCGATATTCTGTAACAGATCATTTACAGGTTTCTGTACATTAGGATTCAAATGAACTGGATATACAAAATCAACATTTTCATATTTACCTGCCAAAACTTTTATTGCTTCACATATATGTAAGAAACCATCACCAAAATTTTCTCTTCTATGTCCAGTAATTAATACAAAACGACGTTCTTTCTGTTGCCATGCTTGTTGAAGAGATAAAGGAACTCCCAATTCATCTAACGAATGTGCAATTGTATACTGAAGTTCGCTGTCACTATCCAACTTGACAGAAACATATTGCAGTGCGTCAATCACTGTGTTCCCTGTTATCCAAATCCGCTCATTACTAATACCTTCATTGACGAGATGCTGACGACTTAGTTCTGTAGGAGCAAAATTATAAACGGAAATTCGGCTTGTTAATTGTCGATTTATCTCTTCCGGCCATGGGCTATATATATCATAAGTCCTTAATCCTGCTTCCACATGTCCTACCGGAATTTGTTTGTAGAACGCAGCTAAAGCGGCTGTAATAGACGTTGTAGTATCTCCATGAACTAAAACTATATCTGGAGATACTTTCTCAAATACATCTCTCATCCCCAATAAAATCCGAGAAGTCAAATCATATAAGTCTTGCCCCGGTTTCATGATGTTCAAATCATAATCAGGGTGTATATCAAATAAATTCAAAACTTGATCCAACATCTGTCGATGTTGTCCGGTAACACATACGATAGTTTCAAAAACATCTGCTTGTTTTTGCAGAGTTTTAACTAAGGGAGCCATTTTTATAGCTTCCGGGCGTGTCCCAAAAACAAGCATTACTTTTTTTCTCATGAATATTATCTTTTAAATATTCCACAAAAATCAAGAATAACTTTACTGTCATCCCATTCCAACGATTTAAACTCTTTATGGGCAACCAAAAAAGCAACAATATCAGCCTGTTGATAAGCTATCTGATAATCCGTCAATTTAAATACCGGATGCTCTTTAATATTGGGTTCCACAATTAAAATTCCATCCAACTCTATTTGCATCACTTTTTGTGCAATATATTTAGCCGGACTTTCTCTCAGATCATCGATATTTGGCTTAAAAGCTAATCCCATGATAGCTACGACTGGCTTACGATGCATCTTTAATTCAAATTCTAAGATCGCATTTTTTATTTTCTCAGCACACCAAAAAGATTTATAATTATTAATTTCCCTTGATTTTGCAATCAATTGTGACTCTACGGGAAAATCAGAGGTAATAAAATACGGATCTACCGCTATACAATGTCCTCCAACACCACAACCGGGTTGTAAAATATTAACGCGAGGATGCTTATTAGCTAATTCAATCAATTCCCATACATTAATTCCTGCTTTATCACAAATGAGTGATAATTCATTAGCAAAAGCAATCTGAACATCTCGCGAAGAATTTTCTGTCAATTTACACATTTCTGCAGTACGGGAATTTGTCCGGTGTAAATTACCTTTAACAAACTGGCTATAAAACTCAATTGCTTTTTCAGTAGAAGCTTCATTGATTCCTCCTATCACTCGATCATTATGTTCTAATTCATAGAGGACATTACCTGGTAATACCCGTTCAGGACAATAAGCTATATATATACTATCAACCAAATCTGTTCTTTCTGAAAAAATGAGATGTGCCATTTTTTCAGTTGTTCCAACAGGAGACGTAGACTCGATGATAAACAAATCTCCTTTCTTCAGAAATGGAATTACAGCTAGAGTCGCTGCTTTTACATAAGTTATATCCGGCTCATGATTTCCACCTTTAAAAGGAGTCGGTACTACGATCAAAAAAACATCAGCTTCTTCAGGTTTCAAAGAAGCACGCAAATTTCCAGCTGAAACTACCTCTTGTACCAAATACTGCAACCCAGGCTCAATAATATGGATCTTACCTTGATTTATTGTATTAACGACCTTCTCATTAATATCTACACCAACAATATCTAACCCTTTACTTGCAGCTACTGTCGCTGTCGGAAGACCTATATAACCTAGGCCCATAAAAACTGCCTTATTCATATTTTTACTACAGGTTTTTTATAATATTGGATAATTTATCAGCAAATCTATTCCAATTGTTTTCTTCTAAAAACTCAGTATAAGATTTTATAGAAACATCTGTGGACTTATATTTCTCCAAAAGAATAGGAATATCACAAAACTTATCAAATGTATAAACTCGCAGTCTATTTTCATTTGCATAATCTTTAAAAGATCCTACATGGGGACCTATTACTTTTGCTCCCATTGATAAAGAATCCATCAGCATTCCAGAACTTAAAATTGAATCTGGAATGTATGGAGCCATTACAAACGAAGATCGAGAAATATAACCGCCTAACTCTTCAAAAGACGGGCTATGATCTATAATTGAGATGTTATTATTTCCTTGTACTTTATTTTTAAGTTCTAAATATAGTTCTTTAGTTGGGAATTTCCCTAAAATACAAATTCGGAAAGAATATAATTGATTATTCATGATAAAATCTACAAATTCAAAAACACCTTTGTATTTAGATATGTGTCCCCAAATCAATAAATCATATACTACTTTCGAACATTCTTCTCTCAGATCTAATCTATTTTTAGTTGGATGGTCCAAATAATATATTTTTTGAGCACTTGAAGGAAAATGTTTTTTTACTAGTTCTACACCATCAGAAGCATGGGTTATAATAATTGTAGATCTTTTTGCTATAAAGGACATCAAATACATTTTGAACCCTTGATGTTTTACAGAATGAGGCATTTTATTATGCAAAACCCAAACAATTTTTTTTTTGAAAAAAGATAATATCCTTAATTCCGCAACACTTTGATTTAACT
>UMDA01050219.1_pt1 | contig 11955 bp, 10 predicted proteins | sample 1964381 | NCBI WGS metagenome assembly UMDA01 (sample SAMEA4835983, study PRJEB28245) | human gut metagenome | biome: gut microbiome; material: fecal sample | place: Denmark | collected 2008 | reverse complement strand
ACAAAGCAGTTGTTGAAAGAATTCACGAAAGAAATCCATTGGCAAAGGTATTTTTCGTATCAGCTAAGACTGGCGAAGGCTTTGAAGAATGGATAAGCTGGCTTGACAATAATATTAAGGAATGGATTGGAGGTACAGTCTGATGGTAGACAGTCGTAATTTTAAAAAACAGAATCAGAAAGGACAGGGATTAAAGAAGCATAAGTGGATTCCGCTTGTTGTTATCGTAGTGCTTGCACTTGTACTTATTCTTATACAGTATTTTATGATTGATATACTTATGGCAGTCAATACAAAATAGTTCATATATTCATGAATTTGGAAAGATTTAATAATCCCCAGCCCTGCAGATTATCTGGCAGGGCTTTTTTAGTACAGCAGGAATGGAGCCTTTTCTTTATCTCTTTAGGAGACATGTCTTTTTTTATCAGAACATCTGCAATTGCACCTGAAACAACCGGGGCAGACATGGAAGTTCCACTTTTTACAGAATATCCGCTAACGGAATTATTGCACGACCTGATATATGAACCATTTACAATAAGCTCTGGTTTTACTATACATTCACTGGTTGGACCTCTTCCTGAATAGAAATCTTTGCCATCCGGGGAACCGACTGTGATAATTTTTTTGCAGGTTCCGGGGATTGCAACAGTCTGTCGTCCAGGCCCTTCATTTCCAGCGGCTGCGACAACAATTATATTATTGTCCCAAAGCTTTTCAATTGCTTTTTCAAGAGCAATGAGATTTTCCTTTTCGCCAAATGTGGTTGCACCGAAGGATATATTGACAACTCTTATATTCAAATCTTTCTGATGGAAGATTATCCAGCCAGCAGCATCTAAAACATTTTCTATCCTGCCATTGCCAAGTCTGTCTAATACTTTGATTCCTGCAAGACTGGCAGCAGGGCAGATGCCTCTTATTCTGCCGTGGCTTGCATAACCGCTGCCGGCGATAATTCCACTTACATGGGTGCCATGTCCACAGTCGTCATAAGCATTTTTTCTGCCATTGACAAAATCCTTGAAAGCTACTATACGGTTTTTGAAATCTATATGAGGATATATTCCTGAATCTATTACAGCAACAGTGATTAATTTATTCATAATAATTATTTTCAGAACATAATATATATATTTTAGTATATTCAGATTAGGTGGTTTAGTGCGGTTATATTACAGGGATTAGATGTGACTGATTATTCATTTGCTTTTTTATAAAAAATTGATATAATTTAAATATAAAAATTATGGAGGTACTTTAATGAAACAGTTAAAGGAAAAAGTTGCTATTGTAACAGGAGCAGGTCAGGGAATAGGTAAAGGAATTGCTCTTTGTCTTGCAAAAAGAGGGGTTAAGGTTATTGCAACGGGACGTAGAGCAGAGCCAATTGAGCAGACAATTGCAGAAATTAAGGAATTAGGAGGAGAAGGCTTCGCCATGACATGTGATTCAGCAGACAGAGCAAGAGTTGAAGAGGTTGTTAAGGCTGCTGCAGAAAAGTATGGAACAGTTGATGTTGTAGTTAATAATGCACAGGCTATTGTTCCTTCTGCTCCAGTTGAAGAAACTTCTTATGATAATATGCTTAAGGCATGGCAGAGTGGTGTAATCGGATCTCTTAACTATATGCAGGCTGCATTCCCTTATATGAAGGAACAGCATGAAGGAAGAATTATTAACTTCGCTTCTGCAACAGGTATGTTTGGTATTGCAGGACAGTTAGCTTACGGTTCTAATAAAGAAGCTTTAAGAGGTATGACTAAGATTGCAGCTAAGGAATGGGGACAGTATGGTATCTGTGTTAATATCGTTCTTCCAGGAGCGGAATCACCAGCAGCTAAGGCATGGGCTGAGAAATTTCCAGAGGAATATGCGAAGCAGGTTAACCTTAATCCTATGAAGCGTTTTGGTGATCCAGAGATAGATATTGCTCCTGTCATTGCATTTTTAGCAGGTCCGGATTCATGCTATTTCTCAGGACAGAGTGTGATTGTTGATGGTGCTAATTCTATAATGCCATAATGGCTATATACATATTGAAAAAATTTGCTTTTTGGCGGTTCATGGAATATAATATTTACATCAATAATAATCGTGTATGAGAGGTTTATGTTATGGATAATAAGAGAATTGTAGTTGCCTTAGGAAGAAATGCATTTGGAAAAACATTTCCAGAGCAGCAGCAGAATGTTAAGAAAGCAGCAGTGGCAATAGCTGATCTTGTAGAAGCTAAGTATCAGGTCGTTATTACACACAGTAATGGACCACAGGTCGGTATGATTCAGACAGCAATGACTGAGTTCGCAAGACTTGAGCCTGATGACAGAACAGTTGCTCCTATGTCTGTATGCGGAGCCATGAGTGAAGGTTATATTGGATATGATCTTCAGAATGCCATAAGAGAAGAGCTTATTAACAGAGGAATATATAAGACAGTTTCAACTATTATTACTCAGGTAAGAGTTGATCCTTTTGACATTGCTTTCAGTGAACCATCTAAGGTTATTGGTAGATACATGTCTAAAGAAGAAGCTGATGCTGAAGAAGAGAAGGGAAATTATGTAGTTGAAGAAGAGCCAGGTAAGTTCAGAAGAATAATTGCTTCACCTATGCCTATTGATATATATGAGATTGATGCTGTTAAGGCATTACTTGATGCAGATCAGGTGGTTATCGCAGCAGGCGGTGGTGGAATCCCAGTATTACAGCAGGGCTCACACCTTAAGGGCGCAAGTGCTATTATTGAGAAAGATTATACAGCCGCCAAGTTAGCAGAACTTGTTGGAGCAGGAACATTACTTTTCCTTACAGCATATGACAAGCTTACTATTGGAAAGGGAACACCAGAGGAGAAGGTATTTGATACAGTTTCTGCATCAGATCTTCACCAGTATATTAAAGATGGTCATTTCCCAGCAGTTACAACTTTCCCTAAGGTTGACGCATCTATCAGATTCGTAACAGCTGATAAGGAAAGAAAGGCTGTTATAGCTAATCTTGAGAAAGCTAAGGAAGGTCTTGCAGGAAAGACTGGAACAACAATTACAGCGTAATATTTTACTCATAATATCAAATAAGGCACGGACATATGATATGTGATTATGTACCCTCTTTACTGGATAAACCAGTAAGGAGGGTATTTTATGTGTTATAGTTATGAATTTAAAAGAACTGCTGTTGATGAAACTGGATAGTGAAGAACTTTATGAGAAGTTCAAGAGGATTTATGATGAGAGTGTTATTAGAAATGTTGATAAAGTAAAGGTTGAAGATAGGTTGTGGAATAGGGGCAGAGGAAGGTGATCCTCTGCTTTTAGTCGTTAAGGATAAATAGATAACAAAAAAATGATATTTATAACATCACAAAAATATGATATAATTTACAAGTAGATTATGATTTGTAATGTAGGGAGAAAACATGGGTATCAAATTATTTCTGAATGATTATTATGATCTTTTAAAGTTTATGCATGATAATGAAGTTGTGATTCTGGATGAAAAAGTGATTCCATTAACACAGCAGGAGATAGCGACAACTTTAAAATGTAGCAAGATGAAGATTAACAGTATGTTTAGTATTTTGCAAAAGCAAGATTATATAGAGCAAAAAACAAGAGGCAAATATGTTTTGACGGATAAAGCAGAAAACATAATTGAAACAATAGAAACATTACAGTAGTTACAGAGAAGGAGCAATATATGCCTACATTAGACTGGATAGGAAAAGACAAAGTAATTAATCATCATAAAGATGTTCCGTATAAAGTACTTGAAAGAAAGTATAGTTTTGATGAAAGTGGTATGCACAAAGAGGAGATTCACAGCAATAACATGATAATTCATGGTGATAATCTTGAAGCTTTGAAGTCGCTTCTTCCGCAGTATGAAGGAAAAATCAAATGTATATACATAGATCCACCTTACAATACCGGAAATGAAGGATGGATATATAATGATAACGTAAATGATCCAAAGATAAAGAAGTGGCTTGGAGAAGTCGTTGGTAAAGAGGGGGAGGATTTATCAAGGCATGATAAATGGTTATGTATGATGTATCCAAGGCTTGTGTTGTTACAAAAATTATTGTCAGATGATGGAGCAATTTTTATAAGTATTGATGGAAATGAATATGCAAATCTCAAAATAATATGTGACGAGATATTTGGAGCAACAAATTATATTGATTCGATTTCATGGTTTAAAAAAGCATCGCCTTCAAATGATGCTCGTTTTTTTAGCAATGATATTGAGTATATCTTGGTATATAGTAAAAATAGTATGTTGTGGAAACCACACAGGTTACCGCTTACTCAAAAACAATTAAAATATTATTCAAATCCAGATAATGATAATAGAGGAGACTGGAATTCTGCCACATACACTTGTAATAAAACGAGGGAAGAACGCCCTAATTTGTATTATCCAATTGTAAATCCTAAAACAGGGAAAGAAGTTCTTCCAAAGGAAACAGCTGTTTGGAAATATTCAAAATCACAAACAGAAGTATTTCAGGAGGATAATCGCTTGTTTTGGGGTGTTGATGGAACAGCAAAAATGCCACGTATAAAAAAATTTTTATTTGAACATGAAGGTGTTGTTAATAGAACTCTTTGGCATTATGACGATGTGAATCACACACAAGGGGCATCTAATCAGCTTAAAAATCTTAATATTACTGGGTTTTCCACTCCCAAACCATTTGAATTAATTGAACGGATTGTTCGAATAACATCGGATTCTAATTCTATCATTCTTGATTCTTTTGCCGGTTCCGGTACAACAGCTCATGCTGTTTTGAATATGAACAAGTCAGACGGAGGCAATAGAAAATTTATTCTTGTAGAAATGGGAGATTATGCAGATACAATTACTGCAGAGCGTGTGAAACGAGTAATAAATGGTTATGGAGAAGGAAAGAACGCAGTAGAAGGAACAGGTGGAAACTTTTCATATTATGAGTTAGGAAATTCATTATTTATGCAAGATGGAACGATAAATGACGAGGTAGATATAACTGAAGTCAGAAAGTATGTCTGGTATACAGAGACAAATGGGATTGAGTATAAAGAAGATATACAGGAAAAGTATTTTCTTGGTTCATATAATGATATAGCCTATTATTTTTATTATGAAAAAGATAGAGTAACAATACTTGATTATGAATTTTTGACAAGTGTACATAAGAAAGAACAGGCATATGTTATGTATGCGGATTCTTGTGCATTGTCAGATAGTGACTTACAAAAATGGAATATCACATTTAAGAAAATACCAAGAGATATTGAACATATCTAGAAAGGAATGAGATATGGAATTAAAAAAATATCAGTTACAGGTAATAAAAGATTTAGACAGATTTTTAGAATTGCTGATAGAAAAGCAGAATATAAGTAAAGCCTATAATGCTTTGTGGAATGAAAAAGGAATTAATGTTGGAATAGATGGTATGCCACCATATAATCCTGAACTAGCAGGTGTTCCTCAGGTTTGCTTTAAAGTTCCAACGGGAGGAGGAAAGACTTTTCTGGCAGCAAATTCACTCAAACCGATATTTGCTTCTATGCCACACATACATCCTAAGGCAGTAGTATGGCTTGTACCATCAGATGCTATCTTGTCACAGACGTATAAGACATTAACAGATAAGAATCATGCATATAGAAAGAAGATAGATGTTGATTTTGGAAATAAAGTAGAAGTTTACTCAAAGCAACAGCTTCTGAATGGACAAAATTTTAATCCAACATCAGTAAGTGATAATTTGTCTATTTTTGTATTAAGTTACGATTCATTTAGGACAAGTAAAAAAGACGGAAGAAAAGCATATCAGGAAAATGGTAGTTTATTATCATTTGTAAGATTTAAACAGGATAGCAGTAATTTATTAGAAGATACAGATGAAACAGCTTTGATTCAGGTTATTCGCAAACTGAATCCTGTTGTTATTGTTGACGAGAGCCATCATGCAACGAGCAAACTTAGTAAGGAAATGTTACAGAATTTTAATCCGTCATTTGTACTTGATCTAACGGCAACACCGAAGAGGGAAAGTAATATAATTTCATTTGTAGATGCTAGACAGTTAAAAGCTGAAAACATGGTAAAGCTACCCGTAATTGTATACAACAGAAAATCACAGGAAGATGTTTTTATATCTGCTGTATCATTAAGAAGAAAGCTGGAATTAGAGGCAGTTCAGGAACAGAAAAATGGAGGTAAATATATTCGTCCTATTGTACTATTTCAGGCACAGCCTAGAAACAATGATGACAGTACAACATATGAGAAGATTAAGCATACTTTAATGGAGATGGGAATACCAGAGTCTGAAATTGCAATAAAAACAGCGGATAAGGATGAACTAAAGAATATAGATTTGAGTAGTTCAGATTGCAATATTAGATATATTATAACAGTTAATGCATTGAAGGAAGGTTGGGATTGTCCTTTTGCATATATACTAGCCACAGTAGCAAATAGAACATCAAGTATAGATGTGGAGCAGATATTGGGTAGAATTTTAAGATTGCCTAATACAAAAAAGAATAAAAGCGAAGTCTTAAATCTTTCATATGTAATTACATCATCAAACGCATTTTATGCAACTCTTGATAAGGTAGTAGTTGGACTTAATGCAGCAGGATTTACCAGTAAAGATTATAGAGTAGATGACTGTGAAGATGTAGTTGATGAACGGCAGACAAAACAGGAAACTAATAGTCAGACAGAGCTGCCACTTGACAATATTCAAGTTGGTAATGATGATAAGGATACAGACGAACTTGACGGATTAAATGTAGAATTAATGAAGATACAGTTGGAAACATTGGAGAGTGAATCTGCTGAAACAGGAACAGAAGATAGTTCAGTATCATCTAATGCGATTAACGATATGCTTGAACATGCAAAATCACAGAATGAATTGTATTGGCAGGAATTTCAGGAGACAGAAGAAAATTATGTACCTGTACCACCGGAAGTAGGGGATAAAATGAAACATTATAAACTGAATCAATTATTTGCAGATGAAGCTAGCAGTATGGAAATACCACAATTTATGATTGAGACAGGACGTTCTCTGTTTTCTGAACATGTGCAACAGCCTCTATCCAAGGAAAATTTATATGCAGGATTTTCTTTATTAGATAAAGATACGGTTATAGATTTTGATAGTGTGGATTCTGAAATAGCCCGTATAGATATTGATGATTCTGATGCGATGCCTAAAGCATGGAAATTGCAGGGATTCGACAATCAAAATGTGAAAAAGTGGTTTGATGAACAGCCATCAGATAGGAAAATACGTCTGTGCAAGGATATGATAATAAAGAAATTATCAAAGAATAATGCGGTAAATGATAGAGATCTGGATATATATGTAGACAGAATTATTCAGAATTTGACAGAAGATCAATTGACAGACATGGAACAGACACCTGGTATCTATGCTTTGAAAATTAATAAAAAAGTTAATTCTCTTTTGAATGAATATGCAAAGAAAATGTTTTATGAGTGGGTTGAACAAGATAAAATCTCTTGTCAGCCATCATATAAATTACCAAGAGAGATATCACCGACAAATACTATTGCGTCGATTCCAAAATCTTTGTATAGCGAAGAAGAAAACTTTGATACAGAATATGAACGAAAGGTTGTTATGGAATTATCTTCTTTAAACAATGTAAGATGGTGGCATAGAAATATCGCAAGAAAAGGATTTGCCATAAATGGTGCTGTAAACGCATATCCGGATTTAATGGTAAAAACAGAAAGTGGCAAGCTGCTTCTGATAGAAACAAAAGGAGACCAACTTGAAAATTCAGAGTCCAAAGAAAAAGCAGAAACTGGGGCAAAATGGGCTGAAATGGCTGGAAGAATGTACAAGTATTATATGGTGTTTGAAACAAAGAATCCAGGATATAATGGTGCTTACTCATATGAAGAGTTTATGAGAATTGTTAAGGAGTTGTAGAAAAACAGGTAAGAATGTATGAATGTTGTAAAAGCAAAGTTAAGTCATAAAGCATTTATTATCCAATCTATACAACCATTTTCTTTTGAATATATTAACACGAATATAAGAATATATAAAAAAGAAGAATGCTTGATGATTGAGTTGATAGGAAGAAAAAAAGAAAATGGATTGCTGAAAGTGTTTTTTAAATTATATGATTTGCTATTTCTGATGCTAGGAGCATATCCAATCAGATGTAGTTTAAGTTACAATGAAAAAGAGATAGATACAAGCAAGTGGGTAATACGATATACAACGGCAAATCACTTTATTGAACAGGAGGCAGCTTTTTGTGACATTACAGCGGAAAATATCAATTCTAAAAGTTTGATAGATATTGACAATATACATAAACAATCAATTGCCTCAATCTCGTATATCATATCGGAATATTATGAACATGTTGTTACTAATCATAAAATTGAATTGATTACACACACGATAGATGGTATATTTATGCATTCTATTTATTATAAAGAATTACTTGATGTAAAAAGGATACAAAATTCTAAATGTAGTGATTCAACATATTATGAAAATGTTGAACGTGTGTTTAGAACATTTTTCTACTATCATCGAAAATATAATTGTCAAATACTTGAAGAATTAGGAACAACTAAAAAGAAATTTTATAAAACTATTTCAGACACTAGAAATGATTTCTCACATTTACTTGGTAAAAAGAAAAATAGATTGATATCAGGAAAAGATATGGTATATTATATAGATTTAATTTTTATCGCGGAAAGATTGTTTGTTTTAGACGAGATGTTGAAATTAAAACTAAATGAGAGAATGATACAAGAATATATGTATATTATGCACGATTGGATTGATGAACTTGTTAATAAACGTGCAGATAGAATTAAATCTAAGAGATATACTAATATTCAAAAAGTGAATCTGATAGAGAAAAAACTGGGGTTAACAGAGTAGCTTGATTAAGGGGGAACATATGGATAATATAGAAGACACTAATTATAAGTTTAATTCCCAAGATATTGAAAATATATGGTATATATTCTTTTTTTTAGCAGATTCAACATTTTCGTCTGTAGATGTATCTTATGGAAAAAAAGGACCATATATGTTATCTGGAGAGACAATGATGTCAATATGTAAAACCCTAGAGACTATTGATTTTTGTTGTTATAGAGATGCCTACTCGGATGCGTATACTTTATTACGGAAGTATAGAGATGATTTAATGCAGTATTTATTTGTATTGAATGTTATACAGAACAAACATGGTTTAACGGATGAAGAAGCAGAAAAATTCACCATAAACTCGGAATCTATGATGAAAATGATAGAGTTAGATGTGTCTATATTGGTTTCAGGTGAAAGAAAAACCGACGCAGAACTAGCTATGGAAAAATGGATTTATAATGTATTGGAAAGCTCAGAAAACAAAGAGGATAGAAAGTTAAATAATTATGTACATGCGAATGGCATTAGATTTGTAATGGATAATTATATATATCAGGACAAAAAGGAGAATAAAGATAAAGAGCTTATAGAGACACTTCAAAATATTACAGATATATTTTTGAGTTTGTTGTCAGTTATAGATAGTATTAAATTTCATTCATCAGATTATCTTGATGCTTTAGAAATGGGTATGAAGCCACAGGAGGGAAGTCAATATTGGGTATGTCCAATAATTGTTCAATATATGAATGACAGGTTTGATAAGAAACTATTACAGTATATTCAGAATAATGAAGGAAATGGCATGCAATTTATGGCAGAATATTATGCTGATTAATAGAGGAGAAAAGAATTGAACAAAATATCATGGAATGGTGGAATTGCTAAGTATGATTTGCGGGACTGGGCTTTGAACCATGAAAAGATGGGAAAAGGTGTTACACTTACTTAGGAAGAAGCATTGAATTTGAAAACATTGTTAAATCAGAACCTTTAGAAATATTGATTGAGTGAATCAAATAAGATATTAAGAAAATTAGAAATGATAATTATGTCTAGAATATAGCTGTGTAGGAATGGAGATGACGCTATGGAACTTGAAATGGATGTAGAGGATTTATTAAACAAAAGAAAATTAGAATCAGACCGAATAGAGTTTAAGACTGGGTGGAATCCTGACGATATCTACCATAGTGTCTGTGCATTCGCAAATGATTATAATAATGATGGCGGCGGTTATATTGTTGTAGGCGTTGAGGAAGAAAATGGTGTTGCCAAGCGTCCGGTAAAGGGCTTACCTGAATATATGTTGGATTCAATACAGAAAGATATGTTGGGGTACAATAATTTGATTTCTCCACCCTACTTTCCACAGGGGATACCAGCAGAAGTGGATGGAAAATGGATTTTTGTAATTGTTGTCAGAACAGGACAGCAGCGACCTTATAAATCACCAGAGCATGTAACAAGTAAGAAAGAAAAGAAGTACAATTATTATATTCGTTATCAGACAAGTTCTGTTAAGGCAAATAGTGAACAGGAGCGAGAACTGATTAATATGTCAGATCAAACTCCGTTTGATTGCAGAGCAAACCATAAGGCAACATTTGAGGATATTTCACCGGTGCTGTTAGAAGATCATTTGAGAAAAACCGGTAGTAAGCTTGCTAAACAGGTAAGGGAACGTGGTGTTGAGGAAATACTTAATGATATGCAGTTATTGATTGGTCCGCCAGAACTCAGATATATTCAGAATGTGGCAATTATGATGTTCTGTGAACATCCAGAAAAATTCTTTGGATATACTTATGTACAGATGACATCCTTTCCTAAAGGAAGTATTGAAAATCCAAGTATTAGTGAAGATTTCCCCAATATTACAGGTTCTGTGCCACAGATGATTCAGGCAACAATGGAAAGATTTCGTAATTTGATTATTCGAGAGAAGGTAATTAAAGTACCAAATCAGATGGAGGCGTTAAGGATATTCAATTATCCATATCAGGCGATAGAGGAGGCTGTTGTAAATGCCTTTTATCACAGAGATTATATGTCCTTTGAACCAGTAACTATAGAGATAGAGCCGGATTGCATAAATATAATGAATTTTCCGGGGATAGACAGATCTATTTCAGAGAAGACAATATCTGAGGGAAAGAGATTTGTTTCTAGGTATTATAGAAATAGACGACTTGGCGAGTTTTTAAAAGAACTGGATTTGTCAGAAGGTCATTCTTCAGGTATACCAACTATACAGGAAGAACTTGAAAAAAATGGCTCACCAAGAGCGGAGTTCTTTACGGATGAAGATAGGCGAGCTATGAGAATAAGAATTCCAATCCACCCGGCATTTTTGGAAGCGGATGATGAAGTTTTGCTGCCAGATAGCTATGAGAAAGCGACGAAAAAATCATCAAAGAAAAAGATAGAACAATATGAAAAAATCTTAAAATTATTAAATGATGGTGAATGGCACAAAACAGCTGAAATAGCTGATAATCTGGGATTAAAGGATACTAGGACAAAGGAATTGTTAAAGGAATTAATTGCACTTGATAAACTCATTGATAATGGGAAAACAAAAGGCAAGTTGTATAGATTAAAATAATTCGTCGCTTTTTTCGTTGAAAAAGCGACGAAAAAAGCGACGAAAAATATCTTAAGCAGCTTCTTTTACTCCGTTACCAAAGAAATCTTCATACCATACAAGGAACATGTAAATTGTCCATATCTTACGTGAATTATCGGCCTTACCTTCTTTGTGGTCATCAAGATATTTAACAATCTCATCAGTGTTAAAATACTTTTCAGCAGCTTCACTTGTGAAAGCCTTTTTAATCATATTGTAGTACTTCTCATCCTTGAGCCAGATTCTGATAGGAACAGGGAATCCAAGTTTCTTCTTCTCAGCAACCATGTCTGGAAGATGTCTATGGGCAGCCTGTCTCATGGCATACTTGGTATTACTCTTGTTAACCTTGTACTTAGTTGGAATAGTACGGGCA
>UMDA01006867.1_pt1 | contig 12023 bp, 7 predicted proteins | sample 1964381 | NCBI WGS metagenome assembly UMDA01 (sample SAMEA4835983, study PRJEB28245) | human gut metagenome | biome: gut microbiome; material: fecal sample | place: Denmark | collected 2008 | reverse complement strand
AAGCCGATATCTTCCGCGGCGGAAATCAGCAAGCGCCGGGCAATAAAGGCAGGGTCCTCTCCCCCCTCAATCATACGTGCCAGCCAGTACAACGCTCCGTCGGGATCACTGCCCCGAATGGACTTGATGTAGGCAGATATGATATCGTAATGCATCTCGCCATCCTTGTCATAGGCCAGCGGGTTCTGCTGGAGACGTTCCACAACTTTCTCGTCAGTGATGACCACCGGTTCGTCTGAATCTGCTTCAACAACCAGTTCCAGGATATTCAGCAACTTGCGTGCATCTCCCCCGGAATAACGGAGCATGGCATCGGTCTCCTTCAGCTCGATGGCACGTTTGGAAAGTTCCACGTCCTGCGTGACGGCACGGTGCAGCAACTCCAGCAAGTCCTCTTTCTCCAACGACTTCAGTACATAAAGCTGGCAACGCGACAGCAGCGGTCGTATGACTTCAAACGAAGGATTCTCGGTCGTCGCCCCAATCAGTGTGATGACCCCTGTCTCTACTGCGCCCAGCAACGAATCCTGCTGCGATTTGCTGAACCGGTGAATCTCGTCAATAAACAGAATCGGACTCGCCTGCGAAAAGAACCGTCCGTTCTTCGCACGTTCGATGACGTCACGGACATCTTTCACACCCGACGTCACCGCACTCAATGTGTAGAAAGGTGTTTCAAGTTTATGGGCAATGATTTGTGCCAACGTCGTCTTCCCCACCCCGGGTGGTCCCCACAAGATGAACGAGGAGATACGTCCGGAGTCAATCATCTTGCGCAAAATGGCTCCGGGGCCTACCAGATGTTTCTGCCCTATATATTCGTCCAAGGTCTTTGGACGCATACGCTCTGCCAATGGTTGCATGTCTCAGTTGGTTTTAATGTTTTAGGTATGTTGTTCAATCCTTATTCAAATGCCATTCAAACGTCTCTTTCCCGAACTTCGCTAGAACGTCAGCTTCACTGCCAGGCGGACACCGTGCTTATGGACACCGGGATGGTCCAGGTAATTCACACGACGCACATAATCCACCTGCAACAGACGGAATATGTTATGTACTCCCACCATCAGCTCCACATAGGGCTTTCCGTGCTCCATGATGAAGCTTGACGGCTCACCATCCCGCACAGGAAAGAGATAGAGGCTTCCGTCCTGGTTGAGGCTGGGATTGTTTTTGTCAGTCAACGTTCCGTAGAATGCCTTTACTCCGAAATGTTCACGCCATTTCAGACGACGCAGGAAAGGTATGCGGTTAAGGATTTTGCCGTTCATGTCATAATCCACATCAATGGAAGCGTAGCGGTCGCTCAGGAACTCCATATTGGTGAGCATGCTGAAGCTGCCCCGTTGAAGGAAATACGAAGTATTGGCCGGCGCCATCAGCAGCAAGGGGAAAGGAACCTTGTTCCACTGCGCACCCGCCTTCAGCGTAATGTCCATTTTGCCCCACGACGAAAGCCAAAGCCGTTTGTAGATGGAAGCTTCCGTGAGGTGATAGGAATAATCGCCTCCCATCACCCCTTTCAATCCCACGGTATGTCCCAAAGTAAAGACAGGGGCATTACGGTTTACCGGACGACGGGACTGCTTGGTATTAATATAGGTCTCATGCGGTGCATAGCGCAGGGTGACGGATGCTTCGGTTGTAGTCAAGCGGTCAACCAACGTAGGCGTCGCATTCCCGTCGTTGAGTATGTATTGCAATTTACCGGTCGGTTCATCAACGGTACGGCGCAACTCCAGCTTGGTCGAGAAACCGCTGAACGATTCATACTCATAGCGAAAAGCAAGTTTGCGGAAATACATCATCTGGTCCACGGTAGTAGTCTTAAGTGAACCGAACATATTATCCTTGTCCATCGTCAGGAACTTGTCAAGTGGGGACATCACATCCGACTGATAAGTCAGTGCCACAGAATGACGCGGGAACTCAAAAGGCATATAGGCCTTCTTCTCGAAAGAATATTCCACTTCGCCCATGTATTTGGAACGGTGGTCTTTAAATCCATAAGCATAATAGCCTTTGAAAAAGAGATGAGGATGGAGGTTCGCAGTCGTAGCTCCTCCCATACGCAGGCGCAATCCATCGACATAATTACTGGATACGACCGTACTGAGAGGGCCTATGTCAACCTTACTCGGCGTCTTCTCGGAGCCGGTTTCCACATAGTTCTCGGCGAACAGTCGCAGAATCCAGATGACAGGCTTGGCACCGGGAGTCTTCTGCAGATTATCTACAAAATGATCCATCTCTGCTTCCTTTTGGGTCAACGGGAGTGAACGGGCATCCTGCCAGAACCCCTCGTTCTTCAGATAAGCATCCGGACGCATTTCCTCCTTGCGGGCATTTCCGAAAGCCTTCTCATCAATCGGGTCAAACGAAAAATCCGAATAGCGTGTCAACCTCCGCACGACCGCTCCCTGGAATTTCTTGAACGGATAGATTTTGGTCGACATATCATCTACAGACAAGCCCCAATAGCCGTTAGGCATCTTCTCGTAATCCTGTTTCAAGGACAAGTCTTCCACAAAGTTCACCCCGGTATGTTTCGGCAAATTCATGATGCACCGACGCACCGTGTATGAAGAGTCTGCCAGGACATACAGATGACCGGTAAAGCCAAAATCCTGGGAATTATAGGGTACGAATGTCAGGTGGAAACACTTCTCACGCTCTACGTAAGTCGTGTCCATGATATAATATTTATAGAAGGAGATGGCACCGTCAGCAATCGGACTGACAAATTTCTTACGCAACAGGTAGATACTGTTGTCATAGATATCCACGTCGGCAAATACGTCCTGCAACACTTCATCGACGACATCCCCCAGGTGGAACAGATCGTCAATACCCGACGAACGGACGCCTTCTACCAGGGTCTTCTCACGACGCGGGTCTTTGCGATAGAGCACCTCTGAAGAAGTTTCCTTGACCGAGACAGGGAGAACCAGGTTATTCCCCTCCGGACTGACTTCCAACTGGTCCAGCAGAAAAGGCATCTTCTTCAGTACTCCCTTGTTCAGCGACATGGGATTGATATCATCCAAAGAAATGTTCAGCTTCTCATACTTGTGATAGCGGTAATAATCGTTGTCCTCCAAACGGTTCCGCTTCTTGGCAGCAATGACCTTACGCATCATCACCACAGCCGGATTATCTTTTTTCCGGTAACGTTCCCGTCCGGGACGCACGACCATCTCTTGCAACAATACATTATCCGGCGCCAGCTCAATATTGAGACGTTTGGTTTCTCCCGGAATGATGGCAACAGTCTTCGACTTATAACCAACGGCTGAAAAAGTCAATGAATGCCAGTCCTCTCCAATCCGGACATAGTAGTCTCCACTGTTGTCTGTACGCCCCACTCCCCGTCCTTCATGAGAGATGGATATGTAAGGCAACTTTTCCCGAGTCAAGGAGTCAACCACCACTCCACGAATCTGTGCATTCAAAGGCAGAAACATACTTATCAACCATACGATCAGACCTATCTTATGTACATCACGTCTTGTCATCTTAGTTAGCATTGTAAAGGATGAATTGGCAAAAGTAATCCTTCGCGAACAATATCTGGGAAAAGCCGAATCAGATTAACTATTAATAACATGAGCCTTGAATTCTTGAGAACAGTGTCCAGACACTCTGTTTGTATGGGATTATGCAAATTTCCGGATGTAAAAACAGATTAACAAACTTCCGTAAATGCCTACACGAAAGAAAGCACACGATATCCCTTACCACGTGCCTGGAGGCATAAAAAAACGGGCTCTTTTCCCAAAGCACCCGTTTTAAGTTTTCAATAGGTATTAGTTTTTTTAAGGTAAAAAGATTGTTTTCAGGATAACGATGCAAAGGAACACCCTTTTTTTATAGTATCCAAATATATTTTCATGTTAAAAAACATGTTTTGCATGGATAAGTGTCTTTTTAACAATTGAGCTTCTTCCTTTGCCTGAAGATGCTTCAAAGATAACGGAAAAATACAGGAACCGTGCATATCCATTGGAAAAAAATTGTGACGCAAATGCAATATCCGGTCCGCCTTGCCGACCTTCCATAAAAGGTAAGGATAAGACAAACGGAACGACCAGGGACAGACAAACAGTAAAGTACGCGTACAGTTAAAGATGTAAAGAACTTAAGAACTCAAAAACTTAAGACGGAATAAACTGCATCCCAAAAAGAATCATTACTTTTGCTGCCAATTAGATAACAATGACTTACTATGACTGAAAAAACATCGGAAACAGTAGAGAAGAAAAGCTTGAACTTCATCGAGCAAATGGTTGAGAAAGACTTGCAAGAAGGTAAGAACGGAGGAAGGATACAGACCCGCTTCCCGCCCGAACCTAACGGATATCTACACATCGGACATGCCAAAGCCATCTGCATGGACTTTGGTATTGCAGCCAAGCACAACGGCGTATGCAATCTCCGCTTCGACGATACGAACCCTACCAAAGAAGATACTGAATACGTGGATGCCATCAAAGAGGACATCGAATGGCTGGGCTTCAAATGGGGGCATGAATATTATGCCTCTGACTACTTCCAGCAGTTGTGGGATTTCGCTGTGCGCCTGATCAAGGAAGGCAAAGCCTACATCGATGAACAGCCGGCTGAAGTCATCAGCGAACAGAAGGGCACACCGACCCAACCGGGAGTGGAAAGCCCTTACCGCAACCGCCCCATTGAAGAGAGCCTGGCACTCTTTGAAAAGATGAACAGTGGTGAACTGGAAGAAGGTTCTGCCGTACTCCGTGCAAAGATTGACATGGCAAACCCGAACATGCACTTCCGTGACCCTATCATCTACCGCATTGTAAAGACTCCCCATCACCGCACCGGCGACCAGTGGAAGGCTTATCCGATGTATGACTTTGCACATGGACAAAGCGACTTCTTCGAAGGAGTAACCCATTCACTCTGTACCTTGGAATTCGTATCGCACCGTCCTCTTTACGACTTGTTCATAGATTGGTTGAAGGAAGGTAAAGACCTTGAAGACAATCGTCCCCGTCAGACTGAATTCAACAAGCTCAATCTGAACTATACCCTCATGAGTAAACGAAACCTGCTCACTCTGGTGAAAGAGGGACTGGTCAGCGGATGGGATGACCCCCGCATGCCGACCTTGTGCGGATTGCGCCGTCGTGGTTACTCCCCAGAATCTATCCGTAACTTTGTGGATAAGATTGGCTATACGACCTATGATGCTCTGAATGACCTCGCCCTGTTGGAGAGTGCCGTCCGGGAAGACCTCAATGCACGGTCGACACGCGTATCGGCTGTCATTAACCCCGTCAAACTGGTCATCACCAACTATCCCGAAGGACAAGTGGAAGAGATGGAAGCCATTGACAACCCGGAAGACCCGAATTCACCGACTCACACCATTGAATTCGGACGGGAACTGTGGATGGAGCGTGAAGACTTCATGGAGAATGCACCCAAGAAGTATTTCCGCATGACACCGGGACAGGAAGTACGCCTTAAGAATGCCTACATCGTGAAATGTACAGGATGCAAAAAGAACGCAAACGGTGAAATTGAAGAAGTCTACTGCGAATACGACCCGCAGACCAAGAGCGGAATGCCTGATAGCAACCGGAAAGTAAAAGGCACCCTCCATTGGGTGAGCTGCGCACACTGTGTGCCTGCCGAAGTACGTCTGTACGACCGTCTGTGGAAAGTAGAGAATCCGCGTGACGAAATGGCTGCCATACGGGAAGCGAAGAACTGCTCTGCCCTCGATGCCATGAAGGAGATGATCAACCCGGATTCGCTTACCATCCTGACCAACTGCTACGTGGAGAAGTATGCCGCCGGCAAGAAGCCGCTGGACTACCTCCAGTTCCAACGCATCGGCTACTTCACTCCTGACAAGGACTCCACCCCCGACCATCTGATCTTCAACCGTACCGTGTCACTCAAGGACACTTGGGGCAAGATGAACAAATGAGCATAAGACTGACGAGCCAACAAGGAAGCCGAGCGGACTGTAAACACAATCCCCCTGCATGGGAACATGTCCCCCCTCTTTGTTGGCTCTTCAACTTTCACCCTCATAACCTATTACCTACATTGTAGACCAACATGAAGACAAGAGAAACTATCCAGATTCTGGAACGACAACTAGACGAAGCACCACACTCACCCCAATTATGGGAGGATCTCGGAGACATGTACATCCAGGCGGAGCAGGTCGACAAGGCCATCGAGGCATACGAGTTTGCCTTGGCTCTCGAACCTGAACGGGAAAGTGCAAAGTGCAAGAAGCACATTGCCTATCTGGCGACACAGGACCCCCAAAAGCAACAGGCAGGCAAGGCTTTCCTGCAAAAATATTGCGTGGAACACCCCGAGGACGATGAACTACAGAATATTGTCGACCACTTCGAACTGCTGGACAACGTAAAAATCGAGACTTCCCTCTCTCAAGAAATCCAAGAGCTGGAAAAGGATATTCCCTTCGAAGGAGAGCTGGACTGGGAACTCATCCGGGACCCACAGGCAACGACAACAGATTATGACCCAATCATCGACGCACTATGGGTTCATCAGCACTTCAGTACCCTCCACGAAGTAATCAATGTACTGATACACCTCCATCCTGAAGATGCCAACCTCTTTATGATGTACGGACGCCTGCTGATGTGCAGGCATGAATACGACCAGGCCAGACGCTACTTCGAAAAAGCGCTTCTCAAAGCGGATGACGCCCCTCAACGTGATTACTACCTCGGTATCTTTGGCTACGAATTCCATATCCGCCAGTTCTACCTGGAAGCCTTTGACTATTACTGCCAGATCCGTACGGACGAGGAGCGGTGCGAACAACTCCCCTACATGGCACGTTGCTGTCTGGAACTGGATTATAAACCGCTTTATGGCTATTTTATCGGTCAGCTTGACCCGGCAAACAACGGAGACGACTACAGGAATATCATCCGTGCCTTTCATGACTGTCTGCCCATGAACTTGAGCAACACAGAAGTCAAGGAATTCCTGCTCAAACTGTTCGACCGCTATAATCCTTAAACCTTTCTATTTATTATGGGCTCTATTGCATTCTATCTTCAGTGGTGTCTCGACCACCTGAATTACTGGACCATCACGTTGCTGATGGCCATCGAAAGTTCTTTCATCCCATTTCCTTCAGAAGTCGTCGTGACCCCGGCGGCCTACAAGGCTGCTGAAGGCGAACTGAACGTTGTCTGGGTAGTGGTGTTTGCCACACTCGGCGCCAACATCGGCGCATTGTTCAACTATTACCTGGCTTACTTTGTCGGACGCCCCATCATCTATCGCTTCGCTGCCAGCCGATGGGGACGCCTTTGCCTGATTGACGTGGACAAAGTGAAAAAGGCAGAGGCCTTCTTTGACCGCCACGGTGCCGTATCGACTTTTGTCGGACGTCTGTTGCCCGCCATCCGCCAGCTCATCTCCATCCCGGCAGGACTGGCACGCATGAAACTGTCGACCTCCCGCTATACACGATATTTGGAGCCGGTATCTGGAACAGTGTGCTGGCCACCGCCGGTTTCTACTTCCAGAAAGCGATGCCGCTTGACGAACTGATGGCAAAGGTGACGGAATACAACGATATATTCAAGTACATTGTATTCGGCATTTTGGGACTTATCGTGCTCTATTTCGTTTACCTGGCTCTTACCCACAAACGGTCACCCAAGGCGGAATAAAGCCAGCTCACTGCCTGTCGGCTTTTCGGGAAGCAAACAACCAGTCATACAGGAACGGCACGTAACAAACAATCCCTGAAAGAAGCTCAAAGGGGACATGCATCCACACGGCAAATCCAGTATACTGGAACATGGCAAGCCATTGGATGGCGCAAAACAAATAGACAAAGAATCCTGCCATGGAACAGAACAGGGAAGACAGGCTCTGCAACAGGTCGACAACTCCACGGAACTCTCCTGCAGCCAACCCGTAGACGGCACCCGGCAGAGCCACAGCCAGCGACAGCAATAACGGCCAACCTGCCAGAAAGGGAGAGCGCTCCAACGTGCCGGTGACACCCAACAGAATTTCATGGCGGGAGAATGTCACCCAACAAAGTATGATCAGATAAAACACCAACGATGCGCCGCCCAACAGCAAGGCCTGCCGGCGCTTGGGAGACAGACCGCCTCTGCGGCGACGGGAAATCACCCGGAATATGGCTTGTGACAAACCTGACTCGCGCCATACTCCCAGTCCCAACGTCAGAATGAACAGCGTAAACCAGGGCGATGCCTCCACGTTGGGCAACAGGCTCTGCAGCATCCAGCGGAATCCCTCCGGACTCAGCATGTTGCGCACGGGCCAGTCATAGAGATTGCCTATCCAGGAAGCCAGGGCAAGGACAATGCCCGCCAGCAATACCACCAGCGTGGCTCTTCCGCTGTTCCACAGACTACTCATCATCCGGCTCTAGATTATTCAAGTCAAGTATGCCCAGTTCAAGTGCACGCACAACCAGACGTACGGCATTCACCCCACTCCGCTCACCCGGTGCAAAGAGCCGGTTGACCAAATCGTTCTGACGCTTCTCCAGCGACTTCACGCCGAAGGGGATACCTTTCAATCCTGTAATCATCTCCTTGGTATAACCTAGAGCCAGGTGGCGGAGCAGGCGTTCGTCGTACTCATCGATGTCATAGTCAATGACAGATTGCTGACGGCGGACCTCGGCTAGCACAGCCTGACGGAACCGCGCCACAATCTTCTCCAGGATGGGCTGGTTGAACACCCATTGCTTGCCCTCCATGACACTTTGCACTTCAGTTTTCGTCAGCAGCTCACCGGTCTTCAGGACAATACCGCTGGCACCGGCATCAAGCGCATCTACCCACAGTTTCTCATTCAGAATCTCGCCCGTAAAGATGAGCACCTTGACCTTGGGGTAACGCCTGCGGATGTTTTTGCAGATATCAATACCCACGGTTGTCGAACCGCCCAGTCCCAAGTCGAGCAGCACCATGTCAGGCAAGCCCTGCTCCATCAGCGACCAGAAGTCCTTCTCGGTCATGGCTGTTCCCATGACTTCGGCTTCGGGTATTTCATTGCGGAAGATTTCTTCCGTACCTTTCAATTCCAGCTTTACGTCTTCGACGATAATTACTCTAAACTTTCTATCCATAGTTCTTTTATTAGTTGACGAGTTGACAAGGAGTACGAGCGGCCCAGGTGTCCGCCAGCAATCCGCTAACGGGATACAGCTTCTCCGGCACGACCTTTACCGGCTTTCGGCACCGTGAACCAGACGGTAAAACCTCCCCCGACTGCCGGCTCGGCATTGATGCGGCATCCTCTCAGCCCGGTAAACTCATCGTGTTCGCGTATGATTTGCTTGCATACCAGATATTCTGTCCCCGTCAGCTGACCATCGGGCCCCTTCATGCGCTTCAGGTCGGGATAAAACAGCTCGTTCAGAACTGTCGACGGGAGTGACTGTCGCCGGTCTGTCAGACTGAAGCGGACAAAGTCACCATCCGGTTCCACTTTCAGCTCCAACGTCCCCTCCTCCGGACAGGCATACGCCGCCTCCAGCAGATTCTCCAGGAGGAAGGACAACAAGACCTTGTCGCCCGTCACCCGGACGGCTGCCGACTCTACCTGCAAAGCTAATGTAAAAGAGGATTTCTTATTCCGACGTTTCACATATTTTACTGCTGCTCCTGTCAGGACTTCCACGTCCACAGCCTGCCTGCGGAACGTCACGGCATCCAGCTGTCGCACCGCACAGGAGGTGAGCAACGTAAAGACTCCTTTATAGTAACCCACGAGCTCCTCCATCGCCTTCACTTGTTCCTTCTCTTCCGTGTGGGGCAATCCAGCCAACAGCCGGTCGGCTATCTGCTTGATGCGGTTGGGGTAATAGAGCGTCTCGTGCTTGATGGTCGAGAGGCAATTGTCAAGCACCAGATTCTGTACATGAAGGATGGTCTCTTCACGATAAGCACGTGCCTTGTCGTCGCGCACCAGCTCCAGGTCACGGAACGTCTGTCTCACCCGGATGGTGTTGTTGACCAGCAGGATGCTCACATAGCGTGCCATCAGTTCCAGCAACAAGACCTCTTCGGCACGCAACCGACGCACCGACTGGACCACGAACACACCCGGACACTGCTGCTCGCCGTCCTCTTCCACCAGCAAGGGGAAGCATCCCAAACATCCGTCTTCCGAGAATACGTTGGACTGGGCGGAGATGCACTCATCGACCCAGCGCGTCAACTCACCGTAAGCAGGCAAGGCAGGCCAGAAGACTGTCTCCGTACGGCGTGTTTCTTCACGGCGGAGCCCCACACCCCATGTCTGCAGAGGCAGGAGGTCATTCATTTCATCAAATGCTTCGTGCAAGAGAGCCTTCCATGCCAATCGCCAGTCGGCATCCGTTCCTCCGTCAAGGTTACGCATCGAGACACGCAGCAGGATGCGGTTGACCCGCAGGAGTTGTTCCAGGTTGAAACGGTAGAGCATCCGGTGACGGAAATAGAGCAGGTAGTAGCCTGCCAGGAAGACCAGTAACAACGCAATACAGAGAATGATGCTCACGGTGGTGTTGCCCGACGAATGCTCCATCTCCGTACAGTACGCCTCCAGCGACGCATCACGGCTCAACAGTTTGTAGAGATAAGCGTATGCCGTGTTGTTGTAATGGTATGTATCCCAGTCCTTCAATGCCAAGGCTGCCACGGCAACCTCGTTGCGTATATCCAGGATGACATAGTAGTCGGTATCAAAGTGCTCGCTCCACCAGGCTATCTCTGCGGCATCGCCTGTTCCGTAGAGTGTCATGAGCGGGGCGGAACGAGGCACGTGTTCCGTGAAATGAAGGTTGAGGTAGCGGATGGCTGAATCGGCATAAGCCAAGGCACGTCCGTGTTCCCGGTATACATTGGCAAAGTAAACGGAATCGGCATAAGCATCAGCCCGCTCCAGGTGTTCATCGTAATAGGAAGCCAGTCCGCCGCCTCCCGACGCCGGAGCGGAAGAACGGTTGCACGAGCTCCCCACTCCCATCGCCAACAGGCAGAGCAGGACTCCGACCGTCTTGCGCACCCCACGGGGCAGGCGGAAATAAAAACGGCTGCCCTCTCCCTGACGGCTCTCGACCGAGAAGAGACAGACACGGAAGAGTTCGTTGGTCTTGCGGTATTTCTCAATGATGCCCTTGCAGTTCATCAGACCGAAGCCACTTCCCTTGTTACGCCTCAGCTCTTCGTCGGCATCCGTCCCATGCAGTCCGATGGACGCCGGGTCGTAGACTTTCTCATGCACAATGCGCTCCACATCATCAGGTGACAGTCCCCGCCCGTTGTCCGTCACCGAAATCTCCACATAGCTGTCGGTCTCTACCGCCTTCACCTCGATATGTCCCCCCTCGGGAGTGTACTTCCGGGCATTCTCCATCAGCGTGTTGATCATAAAGAGCGTCAGAGCCTTGTCCGCCTTGACACACGCGTCGGTAGGTTGCATGTCGAGCGTCTGCCGTTTCGTGTCGAACGCCTTGCGTCCCTTTGCCAGGATGTCAAACAGTTCCATCAGGCTGAACGTCTCAATGTTCAGGCTCAGCGTCCCCTGACGCATCTTTATCCAGAGCGCCAGAATCTCATTGTACTCATTGATGCGGGTTGCCAGTTCATCGATGTAGCGGTACTTCTCCTGCTTCACCTCGGGACGCTCCAGATAGCCCAACGTCAACAGCTTGTGCACCTCGTTGATGATGCGGTCGATGTACGGGACAATGCCCGTCACAATACTTACGCACGCCTTTTTCACCAGATTCTGCCGCTTGTTGTCGACGATGTGCTGCTCATGAATGTATTTCTCCGACTCCAGCTTCCGGTACTCGCCTCCCAACATGGCAAAGTAGCGTGCATTGCGCACGGCATGTGTCCAGTAAGGACGAATCACCTCCAACAGGGCGCGCTCGTCCTTCGGAAGCCGATGACCGGCTTCAGGCATCATCTCCCCTTTCTCGTCAAGGGTGAAACGACAGCCGAAGAGAGACTCGA
>UMDA01027460.1_pt1 | contig 12159 bp, 9 predicted proteins | sample 1964381 | NCBI WGS metagenome assembly UMDA01 (sample SAMEA4835983, study PRJEB28245) | human gut metagenome | biome: gut microbiome; material: fecal sample | place: Denmark | collected 2008 | reverse complement strand
GAGCGCATCCGTCTGGCCATGGGTATGAGCTTACGCCCGGAGAATCGTGAACATCCCGGCCATCTGACCCAGGGTCTGGAGGAGAGTAATATTGATGAAAAATATTACGAACCCCCTCTGATGCAGGTCATTCCGTCGGCGTGTAATGCCTGCCCGGAGAACCGTTACGAGGTGACCAGTTCCTGCATGGGATGTCTGGCACATCCCTGCCAGAGTGTCTGCCCCAAGGGTGCGATTTCCATGAAGAATGGGAAATCTGTCATTGATCAGGAAAAATGTATCAAGTGCGGAAAATGTCGTGAGATCTGCCCTTATGATGCTATTTGCCATAAAGAGCGTCCCTGTAAAGCGGCCTGTGGTGTAGCGGCTATCAAATCGGATCATGTGGGAAGAGCTGTTATCGATAATGAAAAATGTGTTTCCTGTGGTCAGTGTATGGTAAGCTGCCCCTTTGGTGCCATTGCTGACAAGTCCCAGATCTTCCAGTTGATCCGTGCCATGCAGTCCGGCCGGAAGATCATAGCCCAGGTAGCACCTGCATTTGCCGGACAATTCGGTCCGAAGGTGACACCGGAGATGTTTAAGACAGCTTTGAAGGAATTGGGGTTTGCGGATGTCTATGAGACAGCACTGGGCGCTGACATGGGATGTATGGCGGAAGCGGAGCACTACGTGAAGGAGGTTGCTACCGGTAAGCGGCAGTTTGCCCTGACCTCCTGTTGTCCTTCCTGGTCTGTAATGGCGAAGAATCTGTTCCCGGAGACCATTGACAAGATCAGCAACGAGCTGACTCCTATGGTAGCCACCGCCCGTCTGATCAAACAGGAGCATCCGGATGCTTCCGTGGTATTCATCGGACCCTGTGCTTCCAAGAAGCTGGAAGCCAGCAGACGTACCGTTCGATCCGATGTGGACTTTGTCATCACTTTTGAAGAACTTACCGGTATGTTCGAGGCCAAGGGAATTCTGCTGGACGAGATCAAGGCCATGGACGAGATGAAGGATGCCACCTCCGCCGGAAGAGGTTATGGTGTGGCAGGCGGCGTTGCCAATGCCATCAAGGACTGCATCGAGAAATACTATCCCGGTACACCGGTCAATATCCAGCATGCGGAGAGCTTGGCAGAATGTAAGAAAGCCCTGCTCCTTGCCAAGGCTGGCAAGATGAACGGTTGCCTGATCGAGGGCATGGCCTGCCCCGGAGGCTGTATCGCCGGAGCCGGCACCAACATCGCCATCCCCGTAGCTGCCAGAGCCGTGGACAAGTTCAAGAACGAAGCTGAGAAGAAAGTGCCTGATGAAAGTGTGGATCAGGAAATGGTGGAACTGGAAAAAGAATAAAAAATATTAACTATAAGGAATAGCATAAGAAAAGCGTCGGATCTGTCAGATCCGGCGCTTTTATGAAAGACGGACTATTGTTCTTTATAGAAGAGATAGTAATGTCCATAGGCGATTTCAGTGAATCCTTTTTCTCTCAGCTCAGTGATGTAATCCGGGAAGGTGTCATCCACTATGTAGTAATAGCCGTCCTCAATGGGGCCAAGATAAGAACAGTGGATATATCCGTTTTCAATAAAGGTATTATCCAGAGTGATACCCAGTTCATATGGGGATTTCAGACAGCTGAGGGCATAGACCACGGAAGGAATTGCCGTCTGTACTCCCTTTTCTCCGTATTCCGGATGCTCGTCAATAAAGGCAATGGCCTCCGTCTGTAAATTAAAAAACAATCTGATGGGATAGGTCTCCTGAGTATATCGTCCCATATAGTAATAATTGGAAAAACAAAGGAAAAATACGGTATAAACCAGGAGCAGAGCTCCCTTCCCGGCAAAATCCAGCCATTTCTTCGGAAGCGGAAAAATGAGAGAAACCGCATCTACGATAAATACTACCATGACGAAAAAGGAAACGTTTAACTGCGTCAGGCAGGTATAAATGTGTGACATTACATACAATATAGAAAGCGCCCATAAGAGGAGGAACAGCTTCAGATCCATTTCCCGTTTACGAACGGAGACCACCAGCAGATAAATACAATGGAAAAATCCGATAATTACCAGAGGCATGGAGATCCAGTAAAGATTGGAGAATTTCGGTATGGAGTTGTAAGCCCAGATATCACTGGTGAACAGGGTCGCAATCGCACTTTTCAGATTGGAAAACTGAAAAGAACCCAATTCGCCCACGCGGTATCCGGGAAGTTTCGTAAGCGTAAAGGGACCCAGCTGCATTTCAGGAAGATCCCACAGATTGATCAGCTGGATCGCAATCAGCGGTGAAGCCAGAAGCCCCATGGGAATTCCCATAACTGTCCATTTCTTGAAAGAGAACTTTTTTACTACAAGGCTGTAGAAAAAACTCAAAACAAGAAAAGATGGCAGTATGAGATAAGAGAGGGAATAGGTGTATAAAACAATCCCTCCGGTGATGCCGGCCAATACATAATAACGATATTTTCCGATTGCAGTGCGCAGAGAAAACAATAGATAAATACTGTGGAAGTTCCGAGAATCGGGTGACAATCCATACCAAGCCTTGCGGACAAAATAAAGAAGGGTAGAATAGTCATCAGATACCCTCCGGCGATTGCAAGATAAGGTCTGTCTGGATAAAGCTTGCGGAGGATCAGCATACCAAAGACCACGGTCAGCAGTGAATAGAAAATGTTTGTGACACGGAACAAAAAGCTGTGAAAACCAAACAGACGGAACAGTAAAGCAGTCGTGTAAATACACAATGCACTCTGACCGCCTCCGCCGAAATTGGTCAGCAGGAGAGGATAGCTTTTAAAATAGCGGTCAACACCATACTGTGACAAACACCAGGCATCGTATGCCATACCTGCTTCGTCAATGTGGACACCGGAAGGCAGAGTGGTAATTCTCCAGAAACGTGTTATGACAAACAGCAAGGCAAGACCTGCCAGTAATACATAGGGCATATATTTGGATGACTGCTCTAAAAATTTCTTTTTCATAAAATCTCCTAAGATTGTAATTTTTGAAAATATTATAACACTAATACCTATATTTTTATATTGTTATTTTGAAAAAAATACTTTAAAATAGCGTGGAGAACTTTTAGGAGAAACTATTTTATGAACATTCAGGACAGTATTATATTTTTCATGGAAATCTTAGGAACCATCGCTTTTGCAGCATCAGGTGCCATGGTGGGGATCCGGAAACGGATGGATATTTTCGGCATCTGTGTGCTGGGCGTGGTGACGGCTGTAGGCGGTGGTATGACCAGAGACGTGATCCTTGGGAAATTACCTTCGGCACTGGAGAAACCGGTATATGTCGGTGTCTCGGTGGCTACAGCACTGGCTATTTTTATACTGCTTTATATCAAACAGGATCTTTTGAGCGGCAGACTGGGAACCTTTTATGACAAAGCGATGTTAGGCATGGACTCTGTAGGACTGGGAATTTTTACTTCCCTGGGTGTGATGTCTGGCATCGACAACGGCTATCCGGACAATACCTTTTTGCTGGTATTTATCGGCATGCTCACCGGCGTGGGCGGCGGTCTGATGCGTGACATGATGGCGGGAGAGGAACCGTATATTTTCGTAAAGCATATTTATGCCTGTGCCTCTCTGGTAGGCGGTATCTGCTGCGTCTGGCTGTACCGCAGTATCGGCAGACTTCCCGCGGTATTTATCGCTGCCTTTGTGGTCATGGCGATCCGGTTTCTGGCGGCACACTTTCGGTGGAATCTGCCCCATCCGAAAACCTTGTCTTAACTGTTGCAGTTTTTGAAAAAAGGCGGTAGAATAAGGAAGTAGTTCTGCCTTCTGAGAGAGGGCGGACAGGAATATATAAGCAGGGAAGCGTAGGCCGGAAGGTACAGAACGGATACGGATCGCCTGCGGAAATGAGGAGAAAATGACAAAGATCAGAACAAGATACGCACCCAGCCCTACCGGTAAAATGCATGTAGGTAATCTGCGGTCCGCATTATATGAATTTTTGATTGCAAAGCATGCCGGCGGAGATTTTATGCTCCGCATCGAGGATACAGATCAGGAACGTTATGTGGAAGGTGCTACCGAGATCATCTATCGTACCCTGGAGAAGACCGGACTGGTACATGACGAAGGCCCGGATAAGGACGGCGGTTATGGTCCTTACGTGCAGAGTGAACGTATGAAAACCGGTATTTATATGAAATATGCCAAGGAACTGATCGATAAGGGAGAAGCTTATTACTGTTTCTGTGACAAGGAGAGACTGGCTTCCCTGAAGACCGAAGTTGTGGATGGTAAGGAGATCACCGTATATGACAAGCACTGCCTGTCCCTGTCCAAAGAAGAGATTGAGGCAAATCTTGCCGCAGGCAAGCCTTTTGTCATTCGCCAGAACAACCCCAAGGAAGGCACCACGACTTTCCATGACGAGTTATACGGAGACATTACAGTAGATAACTCCCAGCTGGATGATATGATCTTGATTAAATCTGACGGTTACCCTACCTATAACTTTGCAAACGTGGTAGATGACCATACCATGAATATCACCCATGTGGTACGAGGCAACGAATATCTGTCCTCCTCCCCGAAATATGTACGTCTGTACGAAGCTTTCGGATGGCAGGTACCGGTATATATCCATCTGCCGCTGATCACCGATGAGAACCACAAGAAGCTGTCCAAGAGAAGCGGACATGCTTCCTTCGAGGATCTGATCGATCAGGGATTCATTACCGAAGCCATCGTGAACTATGTGGCACTGCTTGGATGGAGCCCGGAGGATAACCGCGAGATTTTCTCTCTGGATGAATTGATCAAGGAGTTCGATTACCATCGCATCAGCAAGTCTCCGGCAGTCTTCGATATCGTGAAATTGCGTTGGATGAATGGTGAATATCTGAAGGCTATGGATTTCGACAAGTTCTATGAGATGGCAGAGCCTTACCTGAAGGCAGTGATTAGCAAGCCTCTGGATCTGAAGAAGATCGCAGCCATGGTAAAGACCCGAATCGAAGTATTCCCGGATATTGCCGGACTGGTAGATTTCTTCGAGGAGCTTCCGGAATATGACGTGGCAATGTATACACACAAGAAGATGAAGACTACCGCAGAGACTTCTCTGGAGGTATTGAAAGATCTGCTTCCGATCCTGGAGGCACAGGAGGATTACAGCAATGACGGGCTGTATCAGACTCTTGTAAAATATGTGGAGGAAAAAGGCTGTAAGAACGGCTATGTGATGTGGCCGATCCGTACCGCCGTATCCGGCAAGCAGATGACACCCGCCGGTGCTACGGAGATTATGGAAGTCCTGGGCAAAGAGGAATCTCTGGCAAGAATCCGCAAAGGAATCGAGTTATTACAGGCAAATGTCTGATCTGACATGCTTAAATGCCTCCCAGCGGGAGGCTGTCACGTTCGGAGAGGGACCGCTGTTATTACTGGCGGGCCCCCGCTCCGGCAAGACATTTACCATCACCCAGAGGATCCTGTATCTGATCCGGGGACGCCGGATCACCCCGGAGAAGCTTCTGGTGATCACCTTTACCAGAGAAGCGGCTCTATCCATGAGGCAGCGCTTTGCGCAGATATCTCCACAGGAAGTGCATACCGTCAATTTTGGAACATTTCATTCTGTTTTCTATCAAATCCTGCTCCAGTCGGGCAGAATTTCATCAGGCAATATTTTAAACGACAGACAAAAAAGAGATCTTATCCTTCCCATTTTGAAGAAAATAACAGACTGTAAAAAAAGATCCGCAGCGGAAGTAACGGAGCTTGCCGGGAACTATCTTGCTGCCATCGGTTATTACAAAAATACCGGCGATATTGAGAACAGCAGAAAGAAGCTTCCGGAAGAAGAAAAACAACATTTTTCCAGGATCTATGAAGCTTATGAGGAGGCGAGAAAAAATACTGGAGGCCTTGATTTTGAGGATATATTAAAGGAATGTGAGGAGTTTCTGCAAAGGGATCCGGGGCAGCGTACATACTGGCAGAACCGGTTTGAATATATACTGATTGATGAATTTCAGGATATCAATTACAGACAGTACAGTATCGTGAAAATTCTGGCGGAAAAACATAGAAATATTTTTGCAGTGGGGGATGATGATCAGGCCATTTACGGATTCCGCGGAGCCAGACCAGCCTGCATGAGACAGTTTGTAGAGGAATTTGGTGCAAAGCAGATCCTTCTTCGGACGAATTATCGCAGTCATCCGGATATCGTGGAGGCATCCCTGGCGGTGATAGATGAGAATAAAGACCGTTTTCATAAGGATCTGGAGCCTTGCGAGGCGCATAGACGGCAGGCAGGGGGTCATAAGACTGACGCCGGATACCGGAAGGAATATCGGGTAAAAATCAGGGAATTCAGTGAGGCTTCGGAACAAATGAGTTATCTGGTACAAAGCTTGAAAAATCGGATAAATGGGGAGACCTGTGCTGTATTGTTCCGGACAAATCTGGCCATGCAGGGCGTGGCGGCGAGACTTACCGGGGAGGGGATCCCTTTTTCCATGAAAGAGAAGGGGAGAAACATTTACGACCATTTTATCGCACAGGATCTTCTGTCCTATCTGCGGATCGCGCAGGGGTGTGCTACAAGAGCGGATTACCTGAGGGTGAGCAACAGACCATATCGGAATATTTCCAGAGAGGCTTTTGGTGCCGAAGCATCTTTACCGGCTTTGAAGAAATATTATGAAGATCTGACTGCGGGAAGTTTGGACGCGGGGCAGCAAAAGGCGCAGAAAGCGGTCGGAGTATGGATACGACAGATGGAATTTGTAAAAAATACGGAACTGAAGCTTGCAATGGCATTTTTGCGTAAGGCGTGCGGCTATGAGAGATACCTGCGGGTGAGAGCTGCACAGGAGGGAAAAACAGATCTGACGGAATGGCAGGAAGTGCTGGATTTTATCACGGAGGATGCGGGACGATACCGAAGCCTTGAAGAATGGCAGGAAGCACAGGAGCTTTACCGGGAACAACTGCAATGCAGGGAAACTGTAAGGAGTGGCATGCAGAAGAAGCAGGAAAAACAGGAAAACAGCGGGATCACTCTGCTGACGGTACATGCGGCAAAGGGACTGGAATTCGACCATGTGTGGATCCCGGACTGTAATGAGAAGACCTTTCCCCACGGAAGCTCCCGGGAGCCGGAGCATTGTGAAGAGGAACGACGGATCTTCTATGTGGCGATGACACGGGCAAAAAAAGACCTGGAACTTCTCTGCCTTACAGGCACGAGAGAGCGTCCCAGGTTCCCTTCCAGATTCCTTATTCCTCTGAATCGTTATCATCGATGATCTCGTCAAATTCACAGCTGTCGAGATACTCATCAAAAGCATCGGCAACCTTTTCGTAGACATCATCATCTTCAATGTATGCGAGAATGGGTTCTTCATTCGGGTCATCCGGATTCTCGGAATATCCGTAGAACCATACTTCTCCGTCTTCGTTTTCGCCGTCCTCGTCCAGAGGCAACAGTACGATATAGTCCTTGGCCTCTACGGTGAGAATGGTAATGATGGCACAGTTGACAACAGTGCCGTCTTCCAGCTCCAGCTCAACGGTCATTTCTTCATCTTCATAGCTTTCTTTTTTACCCATGGGAATCCTCCTGTTATGTTTATTGGGTGTAACAGTACTTTGTTCCTTTATTATAACCGCTTACGGATATTCTTGCAATGCTTGTTTTTCTTACACTTACAGACTATAATAAAAATGGACAAAGAGACTGTAAGTGATAGAAAACTGGAAGATGGGGTATGACAATGACAGAAAAAAAGCATGCAATAAAGCCTTACCCTCTGGGGGCGCATGTGGAGGACGGAGCCATCCGTTTTGCCTATGCGTCCGGGAAAAAGGATTGCGGCATTCTCATATATGATAGAAAGAGTGGAAAAAAAACGCACAGGGTTCCGTTTCGACAGGAGGAGCGGATGGGAAATGTGTACTGTAAATATCTGGAACTGGAGCCGGAAAATGTCGGGTATCAGTTCTATGAAGGGGAGCGTACTGTGCCGGATCTGCATGCACAGGGGTTCCTGCGTAAGCCTGCTTATGGGAAAATACGTAAGCCTGCGGATCGCATTGCAGTATTTCCCAACGAAGATTTCGACTGGGAACAGGATATGCACCCTATGCTTCCCTATGAAGACAGCACCTGCTATTGCCTTCATGTGCGTGGCTTTACCATGCATGCCTCATCTCAGGTAACACATCGAGGTACCTTTGCAGGGGTTGTGGAGAAGCTGGACTATCTGCAGGAAATCGGTGTGACAACCGTGGAATGCCAACCGGTCTATGAATTCGATGAGACACCGGAGAAGACGGTGCCGAAGACCTCCGGAGAGCTTGTGGCCGTGGCGGGGGAAAAGAACGGAGAAGGTAAATTGCCCGGCTACCGGGTGCTGAACTATTGGGGCTATCGGGAAGGCTTCTATTATGCGCCTAAGGCAGCCTATGCGGCAGGGGAAGACCCGGCGGAAGAGTTTCGTCTTATGGTAAAAGAATTCCATAAGCGAAAAATGGAAGTGATCCTGCAGTTCTATTTCCCCCGGGGAATGGATGCGGCAGAGATCGGGAATATTTTAAGATTCTGGGTATTATCCTATCATGTGGATGGTTTTCATCTGATGGGGGAGGGAGTACCGGCTCAGATGCTGGCTGGAGATCCGGCATTGTCCGGGACAAAACTGTGGCATTATTCCTTTGATACGGAGCAACTCTATGATCCGGCAGTGAAGCCGGAATACCGGAATCTGGCGGAATACCGGGACGATTATCTGTATACCATGCGTCGTTTTCTTAAGGGAGATGACAATATGCTATCGGACGTATTGTATGAGATGCGTCATATCCCCGCCAATATGGGAAGAATCCATTATCTGTCCAATTATTACGGCCTTACGCTGATGGATATGGTGTCCTATGATCACAAGCATAATGAAGCCAACGGAGAAGGTAACCGGGATGGCAATGACTATAACTGCAGCTGGAACTGTGGGGAGGAAGGACCGTCCAGACGGAAAAAAGTGCAGGCACTTCGGAAAAAACAGTTACAGAATGCATGTTGTATGTTGCTGCTGACACAGTCCACCCCGTTGATTTTCATGGGGGATGAGTTTGGCAATTCCCAGCAGGGCAACAATAATCCCTATTGCCAGGACAATAAAATCACATGGCTGAACTGGCAGGACAGGGAGAAAAATGCGGAATTATTGAATTTCTGGAGACAGATGATCGCTTTCCGGAAAGCTCACCCGATCCTGCACCCTGTCGAAGAACTGCGAATCCTGGACAGCCTGTCCTGTGGTTATCCGGATCTGTCCTATCACGGACAGAATGCCTGGAGGCCCCAGACAGAGAGCTATAACCGGCATGTAGGCATTATGTACTGCGGAAAGTATGCAAAGACACCACAGGGTGGGGAGGATTCTTTCCTCTATGTTGCCATGAATATGCACTGGGAGCCGCAGAAACTGGCATTTCCAAAGCTGCCGAAGGGTATGGAATGGAATCTTGTGCTGGCAACGGAGAAGGCGGAAGATACTCTGACAGTGCAGGAGAAAGAAGAACAGTCCAGAGAGCAGACGGGGATCATTGCCCCCAGAAGTATTGCAGTATATGAAGGCGTTGTGATGGCAGCATCACAGGACAAGGAGAAAAAAGTTTCGGCAAGATCTTTAAAAAAGAAAACAGATGCTGCCGGAGAAAGATGATAGAACGAAATGAATATCTGGAAACATTTTAAAACGATCACACATCATAAGATCCTTGTGGCAAAGGGCTGCTTTAAGGTAGGCCTGTATAAACAGGGATTGTTGCATGATATGTCCAAGTATAGTCCCACAGAGTTCTGGGTAGGGGCAAAATACTATCAGGGGACACGCAGCCCAAACAATGCGGAACGAGAAGATATCGGTTATTCCAGCGCCTGGCTGCACCATAAGGGCCGGAATAAACATCATTACGAATACTGGATCGATTACAGCATGCAGGCACTGCCCGGTGGAATGGCTCCGGTGCCGATGCCGGATAAGTATATTGCGGAAATGATCATGGACCGGATCGCTGCCAGTAAGGTCTATATGGGAGGCGAATACACGGACAGGTCTCCTCTTGATTACTATTATCAGGGGACAGATAGGGCACCCATTCATCCGGAGACGAAGGCAAAACTGCTATATGTGCTGGAAATGCTGGCAGAGGAGGGAGAGGAGAAGACCTTTCGGTTTATCAAAGAGGAACTGGTGCAGCATAAACGATGTATGGACTGGCACCAGCTGGAGAAAGCGGAATAGAATAGTAAAAAACAGTGGTAAGTAGAGGATCCTATGAACTGTATCATTCTGTTATTGTTACTATTTTGTGGTGGAAATTCCTGTAGCAACGGCTGTAGCTGTATAGGAAGCAGCAGACGCTGGCAAGTTCTAAGGAATATAGTATTTATGCGGGTTACAAGAATTGTAGGAAAGTGTGAAAAAGCCGAAAATAGAGTAGGTAACTAACACGAAACTAACAGGTAACTAACACGCGTAACTAACAAACAGGGGACACACTTTAGACGGTGCGCCCCCTGTTTTTCTATTCTATGATTTTCTCTATTTCCCGGCGCAGTTCTTCAATTACCCGGTGCGTATATGTCTTTTCTGTTACGTCGTTAATGGCATGTCCCACAATCATTTTTAATATATAGTCGTCCATTTGATAATACTTACCCTTCGTTATGAAGGTGTGGCGGGTATCATGCGGCTTATGGTTCTGGTTTACCCGCTTCATAACTTTCTTGAATCTGCCCCGGTACTTATCGTAGGTTAAGTAAGTGCCTTGCTGCCCGTTTTCATCATTAAACAGGTATTCACTACCCATAGCCAGGGCTTTTTTATAATTTGCTTCCACCAGGGAGAAAATAAGCGGGTGTATCGGTACTACCCTGTCTATCCCGGCTTCTGTCTTAAGACCGCCTGTAAAGGTACGGGCTTCTAAGTCCACGTTTGCAAGTTTCAATATCGCCAGTTCTTGCGGTCGCCAGCCGGAGTAAATACCGATTAAGACCATATCCGTAAAAGGGAAGTCTATATTATCCCACAGGGTTTTTATTTCTTCCTGGGAAAATGGTATACGTTCTATAGTCGGCTTAGGCTTCTTCACGCCGTCACACAGGGCGGCGTAGTCTTTGTCTACTATTTCATGCTTCATAGCATAGCGGTACATAAGGTTAAAAAGGCTTTTCATGCGCGCCTTAGTGCTATCGCCTACGGTAGCGTCCTTTATGGTCTGTTCTAAGTGGTTTACCCTTATATCACGCATACGCATAGAATAGATAGGCTTGCAGTATTTGTAAGCAGCTATCACGGTGCGGGCGCTGGACTTACTCTTAAGGGTGGGGAAGTATTCGGCAGACCATTTATTATAAACTTCTTCAAAAGTGATATTGTGTACGTCAATATCGTAAGGATTTTCGTTATAGTTCGCCAGCGCGTCCAGGGCTTCCGACTTTGTAGGGAAGTAACCTATAGGGCGCTGTACCTGTTTTGCCGTTCCTTTTTCTTCATCCAGAATCCAGCCGAAAGTTTTAGCAGCTACCCAGGGTTTACGGCGATTGCCGGATAGCTTATATACAGAGCCGTAGCCGTTCGGCAGCTTAGAGCCGCCGCCTTTCTTCTTCGATTGCTTCTTAGGCTTCGGCGGGGTGTTAATGGGATAGCCACAGCCAGGGCAGCAGGCGGCAGCGCTGCTAATTTCCCTGTTACATTCCGGGCATTTAATAAGCATATAATCACAGCCTTTCTAAAAAAGGGTATAAAAAATAAGCCCCTTTATAAAATGCTGGGCTTATGATATAATCTAAGTGCGTTTTGATTACTTATAAGCCCTTGTTTATAGGTATCGCGTGAGCCGTTCCGGGTGGCAGCCTGGGACGGCTTTTTATTATGCTTTAATCTGGTGGCAGCCAGGCTAAAGCGGTGTATAAAAGTTATCTTTCGTTTAATATCCAGCGCCCTTCCGGCAGTTCGGAAGCTATGCAGTATCTGCAATGCGGACAGTTAATACAATTCTTAGAAATGTAAACGCACATTGTAAGATAACCAGCGGCATTTACAGGATATTCAAAATAGTATTCGTTAATATCATATCCGTCATATTCGACCATAATTAGCACCTTC
>UMDA01036683.1_pt1 | contig 12200 bp, 8 predicted proteins | sample 1964381 | NCBI WGS metagenome assembly UMDA01 (sample SAMEA4835983, study PRJEB28245) | human gut metagenome | biome: gut microbiome; material: fecal sample | place: Denmark | collected 2008 | reverse complement strand
ATATTAGGCGCGTAGTTGCGGATTTGAGGATTAAGGAACTCTTCATCCTCAAACAACGGAGCTACAATATTCTTCATTAACGGCAATAATAGGTCGGTACCTAAGAATACCTTCATTCTGTTACCTTCTTTTGTATAAGTTAAAGGTACACCGTTAATCAACATAGGATATAATTCAGCTATTGCTTGTTGCAAGATAGCACCTACATCTACCGTTCTGACAGATTTCTCAACATTATCAACATTCGCCATAATAGCCTGCGGATTGAGGAACAAGAGCAATTGATTGTCACCGGTCACTACATATTGAGCCATATTAGAAGGAGATGTAACCCATTCAGTACCGCCATTAGCAGCATCCATATAAGTGGCAACAATATTACCATCTGCTCCTAATGTCACATCTTTTAAAACAGAACACAACATTTGTTCCACACTGACTCTGTCTCCACTTCCATCGTCAAATAAAGGAAAGCGCAACGCTAAGAGCAGTAAATCGTTTATCTCTATTTCTGAAGGATAACCGGGGAATATTTCAATAGCAGCCTTCGTGCCGGATTTCCAAACAAAATGAATCGGTTCATCCATTCCGCCATTTTCGGTATTTGCCAATGGAGTAGGCTTCCAAACAGTACCGGCCAAAGCTGTATTTTTCAAAGTAACATCAGTAAAGGACAAATCCATTGTGCCTGCAGTTACTTTACCTGCATAAGAAAATGTGCAATACTCTGTCTCTGAAACACCGGAAAAAGTACATTGATTTCCGTTGATAGACAAGTCGACAGACAAAGTAGTCACAGGACTACCCGGAAATACACCGGGACCGGTCGGAGAAGTCATGTTCGAGCGTTGTCCTTTCAAGATGCCGGACAAGTCAAACTCTCCTTCTAAACGTAAAGTAGCTTTAGTCGCTTCGGTTGCATCAGGGGTGAAAGTTACTTTTTTACCCAACAGAGGCGCACCGTTATAAGTAAGTTGCAAACCATTCTCACTGTTAAAAGTTGTCTGTGGAATAGGGTTTACCACCTTTTCGTCATCATCGCTACAAGAGGTAAATAATCCTATTGTGCATATCACAGCAAACAAATAATAAAAGAGATTCTTTTTCATTTTCTAGTTAATTAAATTTATACTCAAAAATCGTGCAAATATACTAAAAAGTTAAACGTCCGACCACCTTTTTCGATATTTAGAACATATTTTGTGTTATTTGGAACACTATTCAGGCAACATCACCACTCCCTGTTTCTTCTTTCCGTCCATCTTCACTATCAAAGGGTTATCAAAACGGACATGCCTGATAAACTGAGTTTCCTCCACCGCCGGTTGTGCGTTGAGTATGTCCTGATTATATACACCATCATTCATATACGAATTAATTGTGAAATAACCCACTCCAAAAGAAGTCAGATTCTGGAAAAAATGAGTTCCCTGGCTCGGATCTACACGATAATTGGTCAAACCGGCTTCCACTATAATACGGGCAGCCGAAATATGAGGCCACTTCACAGGAATCCCCAACCAAGAATCACTGCTTCCCCAACGCCCCGGTCCTACCAATATATAATGTTTGCCTTCATCCAGAAATTTGCGGTTCATTTTCTCTATTTCATACGCAATGGTAGGATTGTTTGAAGCTGTATAACCTTCTGTTTTTACATAGATTATATCATGAATATCCTCCATAATGCCATGTCCCAATGAATTATTACTCCTTAATAAAACATTCTCATCCTTAATAAGGTTCAAGTCTTCATCCAAAACAGCCTTGATATCTACCATCGGACGAATTTGTAACAGATAAAATACACCTGTCTTCTTCTGTGCATTCAGCGTTACGGCAAACTCTATCTCGACAGGACGACGCATCTCACTCTGCCCATATTCTTGAGCCAATTGCAATATGCGAGGCAATGGAAAGACATCGTGCTGCAATACGTTGGCAAAAGTAATCAGTTTTCTGCCTCCCGGATAAATACCGTCACGAATCACCATATCGTATGGATCGTAAGTAGACGCAATAAAGTTCAACGCTCCGTCATTATCGGCTTCTTTCACCGGGAGTTTCAATAAATTAAAGCCATCATCCAAAGAGAAATTATGACCTGTATTCTTCAAATCGAGTGCGTAGAACCGGGTTTGGGTTTCGCGAAGCGCTATCTCCATCTCACTGGTTTGCAACACCTGATTCGGATGATACGGGCAGATACGCAAAGTCAGTCCTCCATCTACAATGTATTTGCCCAAGCCTAATGCCAGACTTACCGTACCTTCTTCCGCCGTCTCGTCGCCAATCGGATAATAATTGAGCGAACGTGCAACCCCGGAGATGGAAGGATAGAAACGGTCGCCATATTGTGTTCCCACCACTTCCTGCAAAATTACAGCCATCTTTTCCTGATCGATGACATTGCTGGTAGCCTGCATATAGGCTTTGCTGTCTCTATAATAAACCGAGGCATAAACACCTTTAATGGCATCGCTCAACATACGCAGCATCTCATACTTATCTTCCAAATAGGGAATCATATAGGTAGAGTAAATACCTGCAAAAGGTTGATAATGGGAATCTTCCAACAAACTGGAAGAACGGATGGCTATCGGAGACTTCACCACATCAAAGAATGCAAAAAAGTCCTCCACCAAACGGTCGGGCAGCTTGGCACGAAGAAAAGCTTTCAATATCGTATCGTCATCCGCATCACTCAAAGCCACCTGATACAGTCCGTTGGTATCCATGAATTCGTCAAAAATATCGGTACAGAGCACTACCGTTTTAGGTATTACGACAGTAGCATTTTCAAATTCATCGAATTCGATATGACGCTTTACCATATTGTCTATAAAAGCAAGTCCGCGTCCTTTCCCCCCCAAAGACCCTTCGCCGATACGGGCAAAATTGGAATAACGGTCAAAACGGTCACGCTGAAATACCGCCACCACGCCTTGATTCTTCATCTTACGATACTTCACAATCGCTTCGAAAATTATCCGGCGATGCGCATCTATGTCCTGCAAAGACTTCCAAGTAATCTGTTTCAGGAACTCGGCAGGCGGAAACATGGCACGGGAGTAGAGCCAACGAGAGACATGGTTGCGGCTGATGTGATAAAGCAAAGATTCCTTCGGAATGGAAAAGATGATATTCTGTAGCTCTTTCAAGTTGCGGACACGCGCCACTTCTTCAAAAGTATCGGGATTACGGAAAATAAAATCCCCAAAGCCAAAATGCTCGGAAATGATTTCACGCAAGTCTATATTCATTTTTTTGGAGTTCTTATCCACAAAACTTGCATCGTATCTGCCGGCATATACCTTATTATCAACTTCCGATGATTGGAGAATTAAAGGGATGAACGGATCACGGGAACGAATTTCGGCAAGTAACTTTATACCTGCCATCGGGTCTACTACCCCACCGCGGGGATAGCGTGCATCGGTAATGATTCCCAATACATTCTTCTCATATTTGTTATATAAGTCCATCGCCTCTTCGTATGTGCGTGTCAGAACAATTTTGGGACGTCCCCTCATACGAAGTGTGCGCTGGTGGGCATTCAATGCTTCAGTGGCAAATTCCTGACTTTGTTTCAAAACAAACTTATATAAATTAGGTAACACGGAAGAATAAAAACGGATAGAGTCTTCCACCAGCATAATCATCTGTACCCCGACCTCTTTTACATCATGCTCCAAATTCATCTTGTCTTCTATCAATTTAATGATAGACACCAGCAAATCAGTGTTTCCCAACCAACAAAACACATACTCAAAAATGCTCAAGTCTTCGTGTTCCATACGTGCTGTAATGCCATGAGAAAACGGAGTCAACACCACCAACGGAATATGGGAATACTTGTTTTTAATGCTGCGGGCAATCTCAAACGTATCACTGTTATCAGTACCCGGCATACAGATGACAAGATCGAATGTAGTATTCGCCAATTGCTTCCAAGTCTCCTCTTCGGTAGATACCTGTGTAAAACGAGGAGGATAACGAAGGCTGAGGTTCATGTATTCATTAAATATCTTTTCATCGATTCGTCCGTCATCTTCCAACATAAAAGCATCATACGGATTAGCAACCAAAAGGACATTGAATATTCGTTTAGTCATAAGGTTTACGAACGAAGTATCCTTGAAATACAATTGATTTAATTTTAACTTGCTGAGCATAATTCTTAGATTTACACAGATAATGTAATAGCAAAATACGTTAATAATATTGTCTTATGCAACTTATTTGCAAGAAAAAAGAACTTTTGGAAATAAAGGAGGAAAGCCCCCTATTAACTTTTTATTATAGTAACCCTAATTTTTCCGCAAAAATATTTTGCCAAGTCGGATAAAAACATACCTTTGCATCAGAAATGAATTTCATTTTGTCAAAACCTTAAATGCAAACTATTATGGATATCAATCAAATCATGGCTTCTCTTGAAGCTAAACACCCTGGTGAATCAGAGTACTTGCAGGCAGTTAAAGAGGTGCTGCTTTCTATTCAAGACATATACAATCAACACCCGGAATTTGAAAAGGCATCACTTATCGAAAGATTGGTGGAACCGGACCGTATCTTTACATTTAAGGTGCCTTGGGTGGATGATAAAGGCAAGGTACAGGTAAACTTAGGTTACCGCGTACAGTTCAACAATGCCATCGGTCCGTACAAAGGCGGCATTCGTTTCCATGCATCGGTCAATCTCTCCATCCTGAAATTCCTGGGATTCGAACAAACATTTAAAAACGCATTGACAACATTGCCCATGGGCGGAGGTAAAGGCGGTTCCGACTTCTCACCTCGTGGTAAGAGTGATGCCGAAATCATGCGCTTCTGCCAGGCATTCATGCTTGAATTATGGCGTCATGTAGGTCCCGATATGGATGTACCGGCCGGAGATATCGGTGTAGGCGGTCGTGAAGTCGGCTACATGTTTGGTATGTACAAAAAGCTCACCCGCGAATTTACAGGTACATTTACCGGCAAAGGTTTGGAATTCGGCGGTTCATTAATCCGTCCCGAAGCAACCGGATTCGGCGGCTTATATTTTGTAAACCAAATGCTTAAGAATAAAGGCATTGACATTAAAGGTAAAACCGTAGCTGTTTCCGGTTTCGGTAACGTGGCATGGGGTGCTGTAACCAAGGCAACCGAATTAGGAGCCAAAGTGGTGACTATCTCCGGTCCGGACGGATATGTTTATGACCCGGACGGTATCAGTGGTGATAAAATAGACTATATGCTGGAATTGCGTGCGTCAGGCAATGACATCGTAGCTCCTTATGCAGAAAAATATCCGAATGCCAAATTCGTTGCAGGACGTCGTCCATGGGAAGTAAAAGTAGATATTGCACTGCCTTGTGCAACTCAAAATGAATTAAATGGCGAAGATGCTTGCAATTTAATAAAAAATTCCGTTCTTTGCATTGGAGAAATATCAAACATGGGTTGTACTCCCGAAGCTATTGACGCATTTATCGAAAACAAGATGCTTTATGCACCGGGTAAGGCAGTCAATGCAGGCGGCGTAGCAACATCAGGTTTGGAAATGAGTCAAAATGCAATGCACATGAGTTGGAGCGCAAAAGAAGTGGATGATAAATTGCATCAGATTATGTATGGCATCCATGAACAATGCGTGAAGTACGGAACAGAACCCGACGGATACATCAACTATGTGAAAGGAGCAAACATTGCAGGCTTTATGAAAGTAGCTCACGCAATGATGGCTCAAGGAATTGTATAAAGCATTCTATTAGCATAAAAAATATCTCGTTTAGTTGTATTTGTATTTTGTATTGTAGCTTGCGCTGCCCGCCTGTGAAGGTATGGCAGCGTTTTTTATTGAAAATTCCAAAGTTTATTTATAAATTTGTACCAATTTGAAAAGCTCATAAATTGATATTCTATGAAAGTAATACAACTGAAAGGTCTGGACACTGATTTATACCCATTAATCGGTCCGTTAGTGATGAATCCGAAAGTACTGAAGGCTAATAACAATTATCCATTCAAGACTACGGCAAATCATCAATGGTATATTGCAGTAAACGATCAAGAAGAAGTAATGGGCTTTCTGCCTGTGGAAAACAAAAAAAGCACTTCTGTTATTAATAACTACTATCTTAAAGAAGACGACGGAGAATTACTGAAACTCCTTTTTTGCCAAATTGATATAAAAAAAGATATAACTGCGATTGTATTATCCAAGCACTTGGACATATTCAAGAAATTGGGGTTTGAGCCGGAACACCAATGGACCAATTATATTAAAATGATATATACCAACCACGACAAAAAATGAAGAAAAAGGGAAACAATACCGAAAATGTTTACGAACTGATACAAAAGCGACTTAAATTTATTTTTGACGAATTTGATAATATTTATGTCTCCTTTTCGGGAGGCAAGGATAGCGGGGTCTTACTCAACCTATGCATTGATTATATCCGTAAACATAATCTGAATAGAAAAATAGGCGTCTTCCACATGGACTATGAGGCACAATACAAAATGACGACGGATTATGTGGAAGAAACATTCAGGCAGAATTTGGATATTCTGGAAATCTATCATGTATGCGTACCATTCAAAGTCGTTACCTGTGCATCCATGTACCAACAGTTCTGGCGTCCCTGGGATGAAGAGATGCATGCCAACTGGGTACGTCCGATGCCGAAGAATTGCTATAAGAAGGAAGACTTCCCTTTTTATAACGACGAAATGTGGGATTACAATTTTCAAGTGGAATTCGGAAGATGGTATCATAAAAAAAAGGATGCCGTACGCACTGCCTGCCTCGTAGGTATCCGAACACAGGAAAGCCTCGACCGCTGGAGGACTATTTACAGCAACAATCGCCTGTTCACATATCATAATTTAAAATGGTCACGCAGAATAGGATACGACCTCTTCAACCTTTACCCCATTTATGATTGGCGTACCGAAGATATATGGGTGGCTTATGCACGCTTCAAATGGCCCTTCAATCAGCTCTATGAACTATATTATAAGGCAGGAGTCCCCTTGGACAAGCAACGCGTTGCCAGCCCTTTTTTAAGTACAGCACAGGAAACCCTGAAACTTTACAAAGCCATCGACCCCAATACATGGGGAAGAATGTTGGGCCGGGTAAATGGCGTAAACTTCACCGGCATCTACGGAGGAACCCGTGCCATGGGCTGGCAAAGCATAAAACTCCCCAAAGGCTATACATGGAGAGAGTATATGTATTTTCTACTGGAAACACTCCCCGAAGATATGAAAAACGCCTATCTTGAAAAGCTAAGGGTAAGCAGAGAATTCTGGAAATATCGGGGAGGATGCCTCAGCTTGGAAACCATACGCAAATTAAATGAGTTAGGCATCAATATGCATGTACAGAAAACAACCAACTATAAGACAGACAAACTGCCTGTACAAATGGATTATCTGGACGACATAGATATACCCGAATTCAAGGAAATTCCAACTTACAAACGTATGTGTATATGTATCCTGAAGAATGACCATGTTTGCAAATACATGGGATTTGCCCTGACCAAAAAGGAAAAGCAGAGAAGAGATAAAGTAATGCAAAAATACAAAAATATCATGAGATGAAAAAAGAATACGAGAGTCCTGTATATCATGTACGCCGTGTACCGGTAGAGAAAGTACGTGCCAACAGTTATAACCCCAACCATGTAGCACCCCCCGAAATGAAGCTGCTCGAGCTTAGTATTTGGGAAGACGGATACACCATGCCTTGTGTTTGTTATTATATCCCGGATGAAGATGTTTACGAACTCGTAGACGGCTATCACCGTTACTGCGTTCTCAGGACTTCCAAACGGGTATTCGAACGCGAAAAAGGATTATTGCCGGTGGTGGTTATTGAGAAAGACTTGTCTAACCGAATGGCAAGTACCATTCGCCATAACCGTGCCCGCGGCACTCATAGCGTCGAACTGATGGTCGACATTGTGGCAGAACTCACTAAAGCCGGAATGAGCGACGAATGGATTAAGAAATATATCGGAATGGATGCCGACGAACTATTACGTCTGAAACAGATATCAGGACTGATGGAACTGTTTGCCGACAAGGAGTTTTCTATCCCGGAGGAAGCATGACAACAATCAGCCTAAACAAACGAAGAAATTGAAATACACTCATTTACTATTGGGGTTATCGGCATCAGTCTTCTGCGCCTGTTCCGATAACCTTACTGATTTTATCCAAAACGATAGAAGCATAATCACAGGCAACTGCTGCCGGTTTATCAATAATCCGACAAACACCACTTCATTGCCTTCAGGCAGCCGGGCAGTGCTGAATGCCACCGGAAGTCTGCAATTAGAGAACCAAATTTTCACCTATTCGGGAGATGTGTGGGAAAGCGACTTACCCATCTCATGGACTGATTTATCGGGGACGACCGATATTGTTGCCTTATACCCCACTTATAAGGACAATCTGTATGATGACCTGTACCCGGAAGGACGATTGGAAGACGTGCTCTACATAAAAGACAGATTCGAGGCCGGACGGGGAATCGGTTTTCAATTTAAGCATCTATTTTCCCGCCTCACCTTTCACATCAGTGAAGAATTACAAGGAGAAATAAAAGAAATCAGACTGACAACTCCTGTCATTGTCGACAAGATTATTCCTGCCACGGCAGACCTGAAACTTGATGCAGAACAAAGCCATACGGCCATCACCCCCGGAGATGCTTCCGAAAGCTATTCATTTATCATTCCTCCGAGCGAGAATATCGGTTTGAAGGTCGAGATTATCACCAATCATGCGAGCTTTGTCAAAGAATTGAACCCACAAGATTTCTTAAGCAATTACGAATATACATGCAATATCAAGATTCTTGATGAACAATCGAATATTGGCATTTCCTCTGCTGAAGATTTGATTGCATTCAGTTTTTTAATCAATAATAAAGAATACAATGGTAAATCGCTGAGCGACTTCGGCATCACTAAAGACGGCGTTACCACTTATAGGCTTCTGAATGATATTGAATTGACGGACGAGGATTGTAAACGGATGAAGCCTATAGGAATGGACGGTAAAACATTAGAATATAAAGACATCTTTGACGGACAAGGATTCAGCATCTGCAATCTCACTCTTCCAAATACCAGTTCGGGAAAAAGCGGACTCTTCGGTCATACATCAGAAAATGCTATAATTAAAAATCTTTGCATAAAGGGAGCAAAGCCCAATGCTCAAAGAAAGTCGGACGCCGGAATACTGGTAGGTTACAATAAAGGCTATATCATAAATTGTTCAATTCAGAAATCGACGGTAAAATCCAATGCCCGTTCCGGTGGTATAGCGGCTTTTTCAACCGGAACCATTGTAAACTGTTCTGTTGTGTCTTGTCACCTGGAATCGCAAAGTGCCGGAGGAGCAGCAGGAGAAGCAAGCGGGAAAATAATAAATAGTTTCTTCGTTAATAGCACCATAAAAAACAATACTACCGGAGCCAGTGCCGGTGGAATATATGGTAAAGGGAATGCAATTTCTTTAACAGTCATCAATTGTTATGTGGATTGTTCTTCAAATCAAAGTTCATTTGGCATAATCACCGGAGAAGCCAATTCCAGCAGCACCGAACATTGCTTTTACAAATATTACAGTGGGGAAAAAACCGGACTCAAGGAAAGTCAAATGACAAAAACCTACAGTTATGATGCAAACTTCATCGACTCGAACGGCAAATCCGTTTTATCTTCCCTCAATGAATGGGTAGGCACAAACTCCCTCCTCTACCCCGAATACGAACTCAAACATTGGACAAGCGGAAACAATGAGATTCCCGCTATCTTCATCGGCATCAAATAAAAGCAATATCCATATATACCTGTCTCACAACAAAGGAAAGAGTAAGCCTTTTCCTACGGACGGCTAAGTCTTTTTGAACGGCAGATTATTACGTCCTGCGGCAGTGGAACGTACGTCCTGCTACAGTGGAACGTACGTCCCATTACAGTGGGATATACGTCCTGCGGCAGCAGAACGTAATAACCGGACGCAGAAAAAGGCTTAACCCAAGGTAAGCAAACGCTTACCCTGTCCGAAGGAACAACCTAGAAAAAATGCAAGGAAATGACAAAGGAAAGCAACCAAGAAGACAGGGATATAAAAAAAGGGACTGTCCGTTTTGCCAGACAGTCCCTTTTACTAATATATATTGTTTGGATTAAAGAGCACCTACTTCGTGCAAAGCAGCGTTAGTCTTACGAACAGCAGCAGCACTTGCAGCAAATTTAGCTTTTTCTTCTTCGTTCAAAGGCAATTCAACGATCTTTTCAATACCATTCTTGCCCAAGATTACAGGAACGCCACAGCAAATGTCTGATTCACCGTATTCGCCTTCCAAATAAACCGAACAAGGAACCATCTTACCCTGATTGTGGATGATAGATTCAACCACGAATGCACCGGCTGCACCCGGAGCGTACCATGCAGAAGTACCCAGCAACTTAGTCAGAGTAGCACCACCTACCATAGTAGCAGCAGCAACTTCCTTCAGTTTTTCTTCAGAGATGAAGTTAGAAACAGGCATACCTTTGTAAGTAGCGAAGCGAGTCAAAGGAATCATAGTAGTATCACCATGACCACCGATTACCATACCTTCCACTTCGTTTGCATTGCAACCCAAAGCCTGAGACAAGAAATATTTGAAACGTGAGCTATCCAAAGCACCACCCATACCGATGATTCTGTTCTTCGGCAAGCCCAAAGCTTTCAATGACAAATAAGTCATAGTATCCATCGGGTTAGAAATAACAACGATGATAGCGTCAGGAGAATATTTCAGAATGTTCTGAGCTACAGATTTAACGATACCTGCATTAACACCAATCAGTTCTTCACGAGTCATACCCGGCTTACGAGGAATACCTGAAGTGATAACAACAACATCAGAGTTTGCTGTTTTTTCATAATCGTTAGTGCAACCAACAATGTTTGTGTCGAAGCCCAACAACTGAGCTGTCTGCATCATATCCATTGCTTTACCTTCCGATACACCTTCTTTAACGTCCAGCATTACTACTTCGTCTGCCACTTCGTTAAAAGCAAGAACATTTGCACATGTAGCACCTACGTTACCTGCGCCTACTACGGTTACTTTTGACATAATCTCTATTTTATTTAAAGTTGATAATAAAATCGTGTTCTTAAAAGCACTGCAAAGTTACAATGATATTCCGAATTAGGGAAAAATTTCCATAATTATTTTCGGGCAGTATGCACAAAATATTGTACTTTTGCCCAAAATTCAATGTAACACTATGGATAAGAGCAAAAAACTGATTATTGTCATTATTCTGCTGATTATTATCATCGGCGGAGTTTCTTTCTATGCTTTCCATCAGGCAAAGGAGAATAAAGAAATGAGCGAACTCTTTGCTGTCGAAAAGTTGGAAATGGAAAATGAGTACACCACTTTTGCAACGCAATATGATGAGCTTCAGGTGCAAATCAACAATGACTCCCTGCGCGAAAGACTGGAAAGTGAGAAATTGAAGACTCAACGACTGCTGGAAGAGTTGCGCCAGGTAAAAACAAGCAATGCCGCCGAAATCATGCGACTGAAAAAGGAGCTGAAGACTGTCCGCGCCGTATTGCGCACCTATGTCATCCAAATCGATTCACTGAACAAGCTCAATCAGGCTTTGGCAGAAGAAAACCAGGAAGTAAAACAGAAATATACGCAGGCAACCCGCCAAATCAGCAATCTGTCTCAGGAGAAAAAGAACCTGAACGAAAAGGTGACGTTAGCATCGCAACTGGATGCAACCGCCATCACTGTACTTCCCAAAAACAAGCGGGGAAAAACAGCCAAAAAGGTGAAAGATGTAAAGAAGATAGCTGTTTCCTTCACTATCGTCAAAAACATTACCGCCAAAACAGGCGAACGCACCTTATATATACGCATAGCCAAACCGGATAACGATGTATTGACCAAAAATGCATCCAACACATTCCCATACGAGAACCGCGAACTGACTTATTCTATCAAGAAATATATAGAGTATACAGGAGAGGAACAAAACGTGACTGTTTACTGGGATGTGGAAGAATACCTTCCGGCAGGCACTTACCATGTGTATATCTTTGCCGAAGGAACCATGATAGGGCAACAGGCATTCAGCATGAAATAAATTCCTTTATTGTATTATAAAAAGGGAGTA
>UMDA01057603.1_pt1 | contig 12390 bp, 16 predicted proteins | sample 1964381 | NCBI WGS metagenome assembly UMDA01 (sample SAMEA4835983, study PRJEB28245) | human gut metagenome | biome: gut microbiome; material: fecal sample | place: Denmark | collected 2008 | reverse complement strand
AAATAAAACAAATACAAATACGCTGACATCACGTCCGGGCAAATCAGCGGCTGATACTTTCTGGGCATCAGCCGCATTTTTGCATAAAAAAAGAAGCCACAAAAAGTGACTTCTTTTGGCGCAGAAAGAGGGATTTGAAATTTAAAAATTCATAGCAAATCGTTGATAGCTTTATTAACTTTGTCAGCTACACGGCGGTGTTCTTCGTTGAATGTATGTTGATAAATTGTTTTAAGCATATACGGTGTGCTGTGACCAAGTCTTTCCATTGCATATTTATCTGAAATGCCTAACTGCAACATAAGACTTGCGTTAGCGTGTCTGAGGGAATGCATTGTAAAGCGTCGCATACCGTACTTTTCCTGCAACTTGAAAAATCTATCTAAAATCATATTAGGCGTAAGATTGTTTACGATATAATCGCTCTTATGTTCGATAGAATCAAGTCTTTTTATCAAATAGTCGGGTACAGCAAGCTCTCTCGTGCTTGTAAAACTTTTGTTTGTGCTTTTTTCGATTAATTTGTTATTTTCGTTTGGCACAATTGCGCCCTTAACGTAAATACGGCAATTACGATAATTGCTCCACTTCAGAGCTTGAATTTCTGATTGTCGCAAGCCGAGTAATAATGCAAACAGTACACAGAGGTTTGTATGGTGCCTTGTGGAATGGTGAATTGATAGATGTAACAGATACCGCTGATAGTATAGTGGAACGTCTGACCGAGATTATCGTGAGCCGGGAAAAAGGCATTGAAGAAAACCACTACAATGAAGATGATGAAGAATTAGAAATTGATTGAATAACCATTGTCAAAGAAAAAGGAGAAAAATATGACTGTAACAGAAAACAAAATAAACCATATTGTCGCTATCACGAATGGTAGCGACATTTATTTTCCCAAAAAACTTATTGAGATCTTAAACGGAATGAAGAAGGTAGTCAGAGCGGGTGAAGAATAATGTCATCGGCACTCATATATAAAATGAGGCTGACAGCTCCGAATAAGCCCGGTACGGCAAGCCACAATTCCAATTACGTCAAGTATATTGCGGAGCGTGAACACGTTATGAAACTTTCGCCGGAAAGTGAAAGCGGACTGTTCGGCAGGATAGACGGTACAAATAATGATGAGCTGGACGTCACCGATACACAAAACTATGTTTACGGTATCTCGAAAGCAGGAGTTACAGTGTACAACGCATACATATCATTCCGACCGGAGATCGCTAAAAGGCTTGAACTTGACAGCCTTGAGAAGTGGCAGAACTACATTAAGTTTCACATTGATACACTAATGAGAGGGTACGATATACCTAAAGACAGATTTGAATATATTGCGGCTGTTCACGACAAGAAGGGACAGCCGCATATTCATATTTCGTTCTGGGATAAAGACCCGCCTCTAACAGTACAATTTGTAAAAAAGGAGGTATCGGATAATGTAAGAAAAAAACTGATACACGATACATTCGCAAATGAGCTGTCGTATTATTACGGCATAAGCAACGAAGCAATGTCGGACGCAAAAGAGCTTGTCGGGAAGCTGATGATTGATTTCGAGCGTGACATTTCCGGTATCTATTCCAATCGTTTCTCCGGAGTTGATATACCCGAAGAATTGATACAGAAGTACACCGATGTATTGAACAACTTGCCGGGGCGAGGAAGAATAGCCTATGCATATCTTCCGAAAGAAACGAAGGATATGGTTATCGGTATGATAAAAGAAATGATTATGTTGCCAAAGATGAAATCTATCATTAATGACTATTATTCGGGTGCAAGATCGGCGGCAGAAATGTTCGACAGTAAAGAAACCGATAATGGTAAATCCGAAATTGACAGGAAAATGCGGAAAGCCGCAGGCGATTTGTATAACAGGCTCGGCAACATTATACTGAAATCAATGCTCAGAACTTTGAAAGAGAACAATGAGCAGAGAAAAAAGGATAATGCCGAGATAAACACAAAGATAACTGTTGACAGTATGGTATATGCTTTGAACGCAGTGAGCAGATTGTTTAGAACACAAGGCTCTGCCGGAACGGTAAACACTGCTCACGCTCTGATCGGTGAGCTGTCAAAGCAGGCTAAGAAAGACATTGCAAGGCAAAAACAGGATAAAGGACACGAGGTGTAATCTATGGAAACTCAGATATATTTTGATTTCAAAAACAATAAGCTGTCGCTTAAAGGAGTAAATGCCGGATATAAATTACTTGAGCATAATGAGTTTACCGATGTTGACGGCACGTTAATAGGCGTGGTGTTAGCAAAAAGTAAAACTCAGTATGCTACCTGGAGATATTCATTTTACCCCAAGAGTGAATACTTCACCGGGCTTAACTTAGGTCACTATTTCAGCAATGAAATTTCTGCTAAAACAGACTATTTTGAGCGGTTATCCGAAATGGGCAATAGACTAAAGTCAGAGATAAGCAAAACCTGTTGTGAAACAGATGAAGATATGGAAATCTGAATACTTAGTAACATAAGTGCGACACGATGTCGCACCGGACGTTCCGGTCGCACAGGACGCTCCTGTCGCACAGGACGCTCCTGTCGCACTTAAAATAAAGGAGGTACAAATTAAAATGAACGAATTAAAGGCACAGCTTATCAAGAATATGCAGGCAGAGCTTGACAAGCTGAAAGAAGACTTGCTGAATATCTCGTCACAGGAAATACTCAGCAGAGCATATGAATATACGATGAAAACGGAAATAATCTATGCAGCACACGATGCTAAGCTTAATCATTATCAGATTAAAGCACTGCTAAAACACCCATCGCCACTGAATGATGTGTACAGCAAGTATCTGAAGCACGATGAAACATCGTTATCGGACGAGCTTGCAAACTGCCTTGCGGAAGAAGCAAATGTAGAACTGCACCACAATGAAAATACCAAGGAAAAGCGTCACGAAGAATACAGCGACGCTTTTTTTATTGATAACGGACTAAAGCGTATTGTGTGGATTTATTACAATCCCGACAGTAACGCCGGAGGACAATACGTTACTAACATCATCAGCTTTGATAAGCTGGCGAAAATTTCTTCTATAAGCCGTAATGCCGATGATTATTTTAACACGCAGATAAGCTCACTGTGTACACAGTATCTTTCAGATGTTGGTACGGATGCTTATAAGGCGGCTGAACGAATGTTTTACGATAACCCCGATTTCGTCAATGCAACACATACAACAATGCAGGCTCTTACAAAAATCGCACTGATAGATGAATGGGAAAACGAATTACACAATGATCTTCCCTCTTTTATCAAATCTGCGTTTGCGTGGGATGAGCTTATAGGATATGGCAGTATAGATGATGAAATTCAGTACGAAGAAACACCAGTAAAAGTTGTCCGTGATTTCTTCTTGAAAGAAAAAGGTACTATGTATTCATACGAGGGCGAATACACCGATTGCATTTGGAACCTTGAGGAACGTGACGGAAAGCCGGTAATAAACATAGCTGTAAAACGTGAAAATGAAAGCAAACCGGTATTTTCATTCGACAAAACATTTGAATGGAATGATATTACAAATGCGGTTATCGCCCGAATTCAGCAGGAAAAAATATACAACAAGCTCGTAGAACACTGTTATAAATTCAGTAAATACCATACAGACGATTACAGAGTATATGATCCCGAAGAAGGCAGAACAGTAATCAGAGGCAGTGCCAAGCAGATAAAAGAATGTTTCGGCAAACTTTTAAATAAGCAGGAAGTCAAAATGCTTATTGAAACCGAAATCGTTCCTACACTTGCAAAAGCCGATGAGCAGTTTGAAGTTGATTGTGAAAACGATGATATGGAAATATAAGTGCGACATCGTGACGCACCTGTAGAAAGGAATAACATATATGAATGAATCAAAAACAAGAAGAGATTGGGAAGAAGAAGCAGACACGTTTATTTCTGAATGGAGAAAGGCTACCGATGCTGATCCTACATTCGATGACGTGCTGAAAGAAGCAAATAGTATCGGGGAAAAAGAGATAAGTGAAATGTCTGATAACGGTAGACGTTACTCAGAAAACACTCCTAAAAAATATGCTGAAACGTTATGGGGATATATCAATGATATTCTTGAAAAAGAAGAAGAAATGGAAATATAAGCATATACGGTGCGACACCGTGACGCACCTATAAATAAATCAAATACCAAAGGAGGACAGAAAAATGTCAGAAGAAACTAAGAAGCCTGCTGAGGAGCAGACAAAGAAAGCTGAATATATCAGCGAGAAAGCAATGGCGGAGATACTCAAAGGTATCCGTCAGAGATTACCTGTTAAGGAATACGCAAACAAGAAGTTTTCACCCGAACAGATGAAGCAGATAAGGCTCGGTATGAAAAGCGGTATATCATACCAGCTCTATGCCGCACCGTACATCTCTCCGTCAGCTATGAAACAGTGGCGCAAGATGCTTGAGAAAGGTGTTGGTGATAAAGACATCATCGACTATCTTGCACAGGACGGACGTTCCTATGACGCTGAACAGATAAAGCAGATCCGTATGGGAATGAAGGATAAACTTGACGTAAAGCTGTTTGCAAATCCCGATTATTCTGCCGAGCAGATGAAGCAGATAAGGCTCGGTGTCAAGAATGACATTGATTATGAGGTCTATGCAAACGGGAATTTTACGGCGAAACAGATGCAGAAAATCAGACTTGAGATGCTGATTGCAAAGATAATTGACTTCATCAAGGAAAAGTTTACTCAGCTGTATCAGTCGATGAAGGCATACGCAAATCTGTATATGACAAAGCTCCCTGTCGAGCCGGAAGAAGATATGTCTCCCGAAGATGTAAAGGACGCACAGCTCTTTACTCTTATGAAACGTGCGTATGACAAGATGAACGATAATTATGAGGATTTCGAGGAGATGAGCTTCGACGAAAAGGTTGACAGCATAATGAAAGAGTTTGAACGTGTCAACGAAAACGAAAGAACGCATACTGTTGCAAAGAGCAATGAACTTATCCCGGAAGGTACAGAAAAACTTGAAGAAAGATGTTTCTCGGACCGTAAGAATATATGCGATGTAGTAATTCCCGGAAGTATCCGAGAAATACCATATATGGCTTTCGCAAGCTCATCGGTGAAAACAGCAGTAATCGAGCCGGGCGTTGAAAGTATCAGCTCCTGTGCTTTTGCGGCTACTGACCTTGAGAGTATATCAATTCCCGATACAGTTAAGCATATCGGTGAACAGGCATTTGCTATGACCGACATAACCTCGATAGAAATCCCTGCAAGCGTAAAGGCTATCGGTTATCTTGCTTTCAACGGTTGCAGAAATCTGAAAGAAGTTACACTTTCAAAGGGTACGATATTTGATAAGGACACTTTCCCGGAAGGTGTCAACATCAGATACAGAGATAACGAGCAGGAACAGAGCAAACCCGAAGAAGAGGAAGGTTTTGAACCGGAGATTTAACGCAAAGGGCGTTAAACATATATCATACAGGTGCGACAGAAGCGTTCTGTGCGACCGGAGCGTCCGGTGCGACACGGTGTCGCACCTGTAAATGCAGAAAGGAATGAAAACAATGTTAAACGTAAAAGTAACAAGACTGCAACCTGTGGTATCACAGAATGCAAACAAGCTCAGAGCCATAGCCGACATCGAAATCGGCAACGGACTTATGATCTATGGACTGCTGTATAAGCTGAACAAGGATAACGAATTCTATGTACAGATGCCACAGCATATGGGTCGTGACGGCGATTATCATTCAACCGTCGAGCCGCTGTCTAAGGAATTTGCGGCAAGAATAAAGGCTGAGATTGAAAAAGCCAATATCGAGGGTAAGAATTACACGCCCACAAGCGAGGAAAGTGAGCCGCTCAGATTTACTTTCAGCATGAGAAACGGTGCAAACGGTAGCGTATACGGAAATATGCGTGTCAATGATGATCTGCTTGTACATAACATAAGTGTTAAGGATAGGCTGGATGCAGAAACCGGCAAGGTCGTGAAGTTTATTTCTCTGCCGTCAAAGCAGGCTGACAACGGTCAGTGGTGGAGCGTTGTAAGACCATCAAACGATACGGTTAAGGAAGCTATAAATCATTTTGGTATTTCTGCGATAGGCAAAATTGCCGTTGAAACCGTAGGAAATATCAAGTTTAAGGATCTAAAAGAACAGTCCCCGGAATTATCATATTTCCGCCATCAGAACGTGAATTACGGCAAGGCTGTCGGAGAAGAATTGTCAAAGGCAGGTATTATGTGGAGCGGTAAGGTCGAAAAGACCGGTATGGTCATCACAATATCCGCAGACGAGAACGATTCCTATTCAAAGATAATAACTGAAATGCGTGAGCGTAACAAGGCTCAGACAGCAGAGCAGGCACAGACAGCGGGAAAGGTTGACGAAAGTGCATTTTTTGATATGAATGCACCTGAGCCTTTCTGAAACAAATAATATGTAATTTACCGGGATTGTGAAAACAGTCCCGGTTTAACATTACAGGAGGCAAAATGAAAATATCTAAAATCATTGCAACTCTTGTCGGATGTGTAATTGCACCTGTTGTATCTGTATTTTTATCATACAGTCTTGATGTTATGCTGACAACACAGGAGCTGAAACTGTTTGACTTCAACACCTGCCTTGAAGGTCTGAAAGTCAATCAGAAACAACAGCAGCTCTTTATGATATTTACAGCACTGCTTATAGGTCTGATTATCTTTGTTGTGTTTGTTGCAATGAGCAACAAGTACAAGGCTGATACAATAACGGTCACGCCGAAAATCAAGATACCCGTTCCTGCAGGCGAAGGTCAGAACGGCTCGGCACGGTTTATGAACGACAGCGAAAAGCATAGTGTTTTCGCTACATACAAGCTGAAACAGTCAAGTGATTTATGCCGTATGCTTAACAGAAACGGTGAAGATTATTACAATGCTGTTTCAAAAAACGGTAAATATCTGTCGTTTATACCGATACAGCTTGATAAGATTAACAAAAATGAGTTTCCTGCCAAAGGCGGACTTGTTGTCGGAATGAAAAAGCACGGCACTTACGAGGAAATCTCATACATAGCGAAAGACTATCACTCGTTGATATTCGGTGCGACAGGCTCCGGTAAGACAAGAACGCTTGTTTTACAATCAATTATCTTCACTGCAATGGCTGGCGAAGGCATTGTAGTAAATGATCCGAAAGGTGAAATCTACTACTATACTCATCGTGTTCTTGAGTCACTCGGCTATGAAGTAATTGTAATGGACCTACAGAATCCAGAAAAATCGTGCGGCAAGAACTTACTGCAACCGATAATCGACGCTGTAAACGAGAAAAAGACCGATAAGGCACAGAGAGCAACGTGGGACTTGATTGAAATGCTTGTACCGAAGTCGGACAAGGGCGAGCCGATATGGACAAACGGTGAAAAGGCTATCATCGGTGCTTGTGTGCTTGCTGTAGTATGTGACAACACGGATAAGCCGCAATATCAGAATCTCACGAATGTGTATTATTTCCTTGCAAATATGGTTAAACCCGGTGCAGATAATAAGACACCGCTTGAAGGCTATATCGCAAAACTGGACGATACACACCCGGCAAAGTCACTGCTCGGCATTACAGATGTTGCACCGAGCCGAACAAGGTCGAGCTTCTACACATCGGCACTGACAACATTAAGATTGTTTGCGACAAACGATATTGCCAGTGTAACCGGCACGTCAGATTTTGATTTTACTACGATTGCTCAGAAGAAACAGGCAATATTCTACATTCTGCCCGACCAAAAGACAAGCTATTATCCTATAGTTACCTTGCTTGTCAATCAGCAGTATGAACTGCTTGTAGACTATGCAAAGGACCACGGTAACAGATTGCCGATAAGGGTAAACTTCTTCCTCGACGAGTTTGGTAACTTCACACCGATAAGCGATATACAGGCAAAGCTCACTGTCGCAAGAGGTTACGGAATACGTTTCAATCTGTTCATACAGGATATGGCACAGCTTGAAGATAAGTATGACAAGAATGTTGCAAATATCATAATGGGTAACTGTACCGTATGGGTATATCTTGCGGCGGCGGGCAAGGAAACAAACGAACTTATAAGCAGTAAGCTCGGTAAGTACACAACGCTGAAATACAGCTCATCGGGAAATAAAGCAAGATACTCAAATCCCTCATCGGGATTTTCTTCACAGCTTGAGGGACGAGAACTTCTTACAGCAGACGAACTTGCAAGATTCGCACGTCCATATCAGCTTGTAATGGTACTTGGCGAGTATCCGGCTGTAATGGTGTCATACGACCTGCACAAGTGGCAGTTTAACCGCTTTATGGGACTTGGCAACGAGAGCCATAACAAGCAGTACATTCAGATTGTCACTGACAGCAGACAGGATAAGCGTGATACAAACGCTAAAATTCCGTTATGGGAGGTCTGGAAAGAGCAGACACCGCAAGCACCGCAGGAAACCGAGTACAATTATTTGTTAAGGCGTAAAGAAGCAAAAGAAAACAATGAGAAATCCGAAACCTATGATATTACCAAAAACGCATTCTATATTGCGGAAGATGAGGTAATTGACAAGGGAGAAGACTTATTCCGGAGGAAAGAACAATGAACAAGTTAAAGAAAATCAGAAACCGCATTTATAACGCCATATCATCGTTTATGGCAGTGACATTTCTTACAATGTCGGGATTTGCACAGGGCAATTTTGCAAACAGCGTAATTGTGACAGGCACAAAGAATCTGATAGCAGATGTCAGCTCCTGGCTTACAGGTATAGCGATAGCTGTTACAGCTCTTGTGTGCGTGTATCTGTTTATCCGACGTGCAATGTCGGATGAGCAGGACAAGAAGCAGTGGGATAACAGATTAAAGATAACCGCTGTTTCGGGTATCGGTGCAATAACTGCAACTGCACTGATAGGTGTAATTGCCGGCTATTTCAAATAATCTTATGTTACATAAAATACGTTCAAGGGCATATCTTACAGGCAACGACAGTGTATTAGCTGTTGCTGATGTAAATATTGATGATGCGGTAATAATCCGTGACTGCCGTCTTTTAAAAAGTGCGGACGGCAATATCGAAGCACAGTTACCGCAAATCAAAAACAAAGACGGAACATACACACAGACAATACAGCTGATTAATTATCAGTCTGTACTGATGAAATCGCTGAAAGCAAGCATTTTCGAAGCGTATACAAATGCTCTCAAAGGGAATCCGCCTGTATCAAAAGAAAAAACTTTTGAAATGGAAAAAGAGCAGTTTGAACTGCAAAGGCAGGGCGTTAAAGCAGAAATACGGCGGATTAACTTGCCGAATTGTCCTGCACTTAAAGCGATAGCCGATATAACAATTGACAACTGGCTTGTTGTCAGAAATATACGGCTTGTTGCCGAAAAGGACGGAAAAATAAAGCCGGTAATGCCGCAGAAATCATTGCCGGACGGCACACGATGTGATCGGGTGGCGATAAAAGATGATACGTTGCTCGAAAAAATACGGACAGCAACAACTCAACTATATATGCGGCACGATGTGCCACAGCAATCGGCAATAGCAAAAGCGGACGATATGTATATGTTCCCGTAAATGTGAGGTGATAAATTAATGGCGGCTCTATTAGTAATTCTGTTTTCCGTTATATTGAGCAGTATGACACCGCTTGTTTTTGAGGCAAGCGACCAGCTGATACCGATAGTATTTGAAGTTGACAAGACGCTCGGACAGTATCTCGCAACAGCGTCATCAACGATATATAATATAGGCATTTCACTGATGATACTGAAATTTCTTAAAAAGGGCTTTGAAATATACGTTATGGGAACAGACGGAGATCCCGATATGGACCCGTTACAGCTTGTGACGAATTTCATAAAAGCAATGGCTGTCGCTATAGGTTTCAGACCTATTTACGATATTTTCGTACAGATACTTAAAGAAACAGTAAACGCAATAACGACAAGTATGAACATCTACAAGGAAGTAACCGACTTTACCGGCATAGGTATAATCAACGGCGTATTCTTCCTAATTGCACTTGTAATATTTATGATACTGTTCTGTAAGGCTTTCGGGCTTGGTATCAATATGATGATATTAAATATCGGAATGCCGCTTGCCTGTACCGGATTACTCGATAATGACAAAGGAATGTTCAAAAACTACTTTATGACCTATGTCAAGACATTTCTGACCGTACTTATACAAGTAGTTCTTAGCAAGCTCGGACTTTATATCATAGTCACATCTGCCGGTATAGGAAACATTGTATCGGGCAATTTTGATTTGGTAAAAATGTTCCTGGGCTTGGCTTGTCTTACTACAGCACTCAGTACGCCTAAACTGCTTGCAGAGTTTCTTGTGCCTTCCGGTCCGGGCGGTGGTGTTATGAGCAAAATATATGCGGTAAACACGATTAAGACAGCGATAAAGGGTGTTACAAAATAGGAGGGATAAATGACTACAATTGACCAGCTCAGTCTGATAATACAGGGCTTACTCATAGCAGGAGTAGCACTCAGAGTAATTATCCTGCTGATAAAGATTGTTCTCAATCCCGATGATAAGCCACAACTGGTACCGAAAATAAGAAATGCACTTATATTTATGGTTTTTGGTATCATAATTTTTCAGATAAAAGACCTTATCGTCCGGTACTATTCATAAGGAGGACAGACAAATGAACGATGAACGTTTATACATCCCGTATGGCTTGATAATAGAAAAGCAATGGTGGGACGGTTGCGGACCGAAGCAGAAGCCACAGCTGATAATCGGCGGGCTTATATCACTCGGACTTGCGGTTTTTATTTCTCTGCTGATACATATAATCATCGGACTTGCAGTAGGGATATTCGGTATTTTTGCTACAGTAGCACTGATTACAAAGCAGGACAAGACAAATCTTTCGATAATCGACTACATCGGGCTGATGATCCGGAAAAACAAGGAGCAGCAGAATTTTCTTTACAAGTATAAAGATGATTATGGGATCATGTGACAAAGATACACAACAGGTGCGTCACTGTGACGCACCTTGAATATAAGAGCAACAGTAATCATACGGGTGCAACTCCCGTAGCTCTGAAAGCAAAGGTGCGACACGGTGTCGCACCTCGAATAAGCCGCAGAAAAAAGAAAGCCCGCCCAAAAGGCTGTAATCGTGTAACAATTGGCAGAAAGCAACAAAAAGTGATACTATACTTTGTCAATGTTTTTGTCGCTGTCGGCTGGACTTTTTGCCGTAAGTGTGTTACAATATACTTAGGAAATAGTACCGAATCGAAAGGAGATGCACAAATGGCAAGAAATATAGTAAAGGCAAAGCTGGATATAATATTCAAGAAGTTGTTCACGGACGAGGGAAATCAGCATTTACTACAGGCTTACTTATCGGATACGCTCGGTATACCGTATGATTCGATAGAAAGCCTCGTTGTACTCAACTCCGAGATAATGCCGGACAGCATAACCGAGAAATACAGCCGTATGGATATTCGTATGAAAGCCAATGGCAGACTGATAAACGTTGAAATGCAGATTAAAGACGAGGGCGATTACAAGGATCGTTCGCTCTACTACCTGTCTAAGCTGTACAGCGGTCAGCTTAAAAGCGGAGAGGTGTACGGCTCGCTGAACCAGTGCATTTCGATAAATATCATCAACTTCAATCTCTTTGACTGCGAAGAATATCATTCATCGTTCTCAATGAGAGAGGACAGCAGAAACGAACAGCTTACAGACAAGTTTACAGCTCATTACTTCGAGCTGAAGAAAATAGGCAAGAATATCGACAAGAACAACAAGCAGGAGCTATGGCTCAGACTTATCAATGCAGAAACGGAGGATGAACTTGATATGTTACAGCAGACAGGCGTAAAGCAGATACAGGACGCAGTAGTTGTACTGCATAAGATGAGTGCGGACGAAAAGACAAGAGAGCTTGCGGAAATGCGTGAAAAGGCTCTGCATATTGAAGCAACCGAAAAGGCACACGCAAGAGCCGAAGGAAGAGCCGAGGGAAGAGCCGATTTACTCGAAGAACTCATAAAGCAGGGAGTAATAACCGAAGAGCAAGCCAAGAACTACAGAAGTTGAGTTAACTCAAAACCCCACACCACAAAGGAGGACAAAATGAAACGTACCCACACCATACTCGCAACAATAACCCTCATCAGCGTAATACTGACCAGTGCTTGCACGGCAGGCAATGCAAACAGCACATTGTCCTCTGCACCCGAAACGGCAGTTACCACAACTACCGCTCCGGCAGTGACGGGAACGGTGATGGATAGGATTGACGAGCCGAAAGCCGAAACAACTACAGCTCAGACCACAGCTACCACAGCAGTGACCACCACAAAGCCACAGGAAACAAA
>UMDA01029304.1_pt1 | contig 12422 bp, 10 predicted proteins | sample 1964381 | NCBI WGS metagenome assembly UMDA01 (sample SAMEA4835983, study PRJEB28245) | human gut metagenome | biome: gut microbiome; material: fecal sample | place: Denmark | collected 2008 | reverse complement strand
CCGCCGCCATGAGGGGTAGAGAAGGTCTTGTGCAGGTTGATGTGCATGATGTCAAAGCCCATGTCGCCCGGACGGCATTTGCCCAGCAAGGGGTTCAGGTTGGCACCGTCGTAGTAGAGGAGTCCGCCACAGGCATGCACCAGTTCGGCGATTTCAAGGATGTCGCTTTCGAACAGTCCCAGGGTGTTGGGGTTGGTCATCATGATGCCGGCGATGGTGTCGTCGAGCAGCGGTTTGAGGTGTTCGACGTCGATGCGTCCGTCAGGTTTGGATTTCACCTCCACGACATTCAGTCCGCAGACGGCGGCACTCGCGGGGTTCGTGCCGTGGGCGCTGTCGGGGACAATGACTTTGGTACGTTTCAGGTCGCCCCGTTTGAGATGGTATTGGCGCATGACCATCAGTCCCGTCAGCTCGCCATGGGCGCCGGCATAAGGATTGAGGGTAAATTCAGCCAATCCGGAAATCTCCGCCAGGGCATGTGCCAGGTTGTAATAGACTTCCAGTGCCCCCTGTGCGGTTGCGGCAGGCTGGAGCGGATGCAGGTTGGCAAAAGCCGGCTGGGCGGCCATCTCCTCGTTGATTTTCGGATTGTACTTCATCGTACAGCTGCCCAACGGATAGAAGCCGGTGTCGACACCGAAGTTTTTGTTGGATATGTTGGTATAGTGGCGGACCACGTCAAACTCGCTGACTTCAGGGAGTTCGGGTGCCTGCTGCCGTTTGAGTCCTTCCGGCAGGGAAGCGAGCGTGTATTCTTTCAAGCGGTTCTCCGGGAGAGTATAGCCCTTACGTCCCTCCTTGGAGAGTTCGAATATCAGTTTATCGTAATATTTCATAGCTTTATATCTCCTTTATGATGGCAACTAGTTTATCAATCTCTTCTTTCGTACGTTTCTCTGTGACACAGAAGGAAAGGCAGTCTTTGTCGACTTCGATTCCGCCGAAGATGCCTTGCTCCAGCAACTTCTGCTGTACGGTCTCTGCCGGAACCAGTGAACGCAGCGTAAATTCCTTCAGGAACGGCTGCTTGAACAGTTCTTCAAACTTACCGGTGGCAAGGAGCTGGTCGTGGAGATAGTGGGCACCGCTGTAGGACAGTTCGTTGACTTCGCGCAGTCCCTGCTTGCCCATGAGTGCCATGTAGATGGTGACATACAGTGCCATCAATGACTGGTTGGAGCAGATGTTGCTGTTGGCCTTTTCCCGACGGATGTGTTGCTCACGTGCCTGAAGGGTGAGGACAAAAGCGCGTTTACCGTCCACGTCGGTGGTTGCTCCGGCAATACGTCCGGGGAGTTTGCGTACGAGGTCTTTCACGCACGACAGGTATCCGACGTAAGGACCGCCGTAGTTGAGCGGCATGCCCAGTGACTGTCCGTCGCCGCAGGCAATGTCGGCTCCCCATTCTGCCGGAGATTTCAAGACGGCAAGTGCTGACGGGTCGGCCTGTATGATGAACAGTCCTTTCTTTGCATGGATGGCGTCCGCATATCCGCTGAAGTCTTCGATGATGCCATACTTGTTGGGATAGCTGACGATGACGCCTGCCACATCGCCCGCTTCGAGTTTCCGTTCCATGTCTGCCTTGTCGGTTACGCCGTCAGTAGCTTGGATCTGTTCCAGTTCAATGCCGCGGAATTTGGCGTAAGTGCTGACCACTTCGAGCGTGTTGGGCTGTACGGTTGATGAAATCAGGATACGGTTCTTCTTCTTTCCGGCAGCTATTGCCATGAACATGGCTTCGGCAGTAGCCGTCGTTCCGTCGTACATGGAGGCATTGGTGCATTCCAGTCCGGTCAGTTCGGAAATCATGCTCTGGAACTCGAAGATATATTGCAGGGTGCCCTGGGAGATTTCAGGCTGATAGGGAGTATAGGCGGTGAAGAACTCCGAGCGCGACAGAAGCTGTGCGATGACCGAGGGGGCATAATGGTCGTAAGCACCGGCGCCGGCAAAGATGGTCAGTTGTTGGTTCTTCTTCCCCAATTGTTGGAAGAAGGTTCTGATTTCAGTCTCTGAAAGGGAGGACGGCAGGTCATAATCCTTTTTCAAAATCACGCTCTCGGGGACATCGGCATACAATTCGTCCAATGACTGTATCCCGATGCGCTCCAGCATGTGGCAGATGTCGGCCTCCGTATGTGGAAAGTATTTATAGTTCATGGTATAACAGGTTTTGAGGGGCACACAGGCGCGGACGGGTCTGTTCCTGCCTGTGTGTCCGGTTAATTACTTATTCTTTGCAGATGTCTTCGTAGGCTTTGGCATCCATCAGGGCATCCAGTTCGGCTGTGTCGGACAGTTCGACCTTGACGATCCAGTTCTCGAACGCATCTTTGTTGAGCAGTTCCGGTTCGTCGTTCAGGCTTTCATTCACCTCGACCACTTTACCACTGACAGGGGCGATGAGGTCGCTGGCAGCCTTGACGCTTTCCACGGCTCCAAATTCGGAGTCCTTTTCAATCTCGTCGTCTACATCGGGCATATCCACATAGACAATGTTGCCCAAGGCATTTTGTGCATAGTCGGTGATACCTATATAACCAAAGTTGCCTTCCACTTTGACCCATTCATGTGATTCTGAGTAATACAGACCTTCAATAACTTTGCTCATTTTGTTGTGTTTTTAAGATTAATATTGGAAAAAGGATTATTATTTCTTGTAGTTCTTCTGATAGAAGCGTTTCTTGCAGACGGTCCCTTTGAAGACTTTTTTGCGGATGCGGACGTCCACTTCAGTGCCCAAGGTGGCATACTGGCTGTCGATGAGTGCCATGCAGACGCTTTTTCCGGTGGAGATGGACTGGTAGCCGGTCGTCACGTAGCCGATGCGTACTCCATCGATTTCAATGTCGTATCCATTGCGCGGAACTGCTTTTTCGTGCAGTTCGATGCCTACGACCTTCTGTGCAATGCCATGCTCCTTTTGGTGAGCAATTGCCTCTTTGCCGATGAATTCCGGTTTGTCCATTTTGACAAACGAGCCTAATCCGGCTTCGATGGGCGTAATCTCCGGACTCAGTTCATGCCCGTAGAGGGGAAGCGCTACCTCGAAGCGCAAGGTGTCCCGGCAGCCCAGGCCGCAGGGTGCCACTTCCTTGGAGCCTACAAGGATATCCCATACCTTATTTATATAGGCGTCGTCGCTGTAGACTTCGAAGCCGTCTTCTCCGGTGTAGCCTGTACGGCTGACAATGACGTGGTGTCCGTCAATATCCAGTTCCTTGAAGGTATAGAATTCCAGGTCGGATACGGTGATGTGCAGATGCTTTTCGATGAGTGCTTCAGCCTGTGGTCCCTGTACGGCCACTTCCGCATAGTTGTCTGAGAGGTTCTCTACTTTGGCATCAAAGCCCTTGCTGTTTTCCTGCATCCATGCGAAGTCCTTATCGATGTTGGCTGCATTGATGACCAGGAAGAATTCCTCAGCTCCTTTTTTGTAGACCAGCAAATCGTCCACGACACCGCCGTTGGGGTAGAGCATCATGCCATAGAGCACCTTGCCAACCGGCATCTCCCGTACGTCGTTCGTGAACAAGTGTCCCACGAGTCGTTCGGCTTCAGGACCGCTGATGAGCACTTCCCCCATGTGTGATACATCGAAGATACCACAAGCATGGCGGACGGCATTATGCTCTTCAATGATGGAAGTATATTGGATGGGCATGTCAAAGCCTCCGAACGGACTCATCTGAGCCCCCAGTGCGATGTGCTTGTCATACAAGCAAGTTCTTTTCAAGTTAGTTTCCATGGTATGCATATTTTTGATGTTTATTTGTCTTCTTTGAAAAGGATGTTCAACAGCTGTTCAGTGTCCAGGTTCAACACGATGCTGCCGACATTGACAGACTCCAGTGCATGCCGGAAGTCCTCTTCCTTATAGGGAAGTCCGGTCAGTGGTTTCAGCAGTCCGTTGTCCAAGTCTCCTGTCAGGAAGTAATCTCCCAGCAGGTTGATCTTTTTCACGATGCCATTCTTGATTTCCATGCGTATCTCCAGTTCTCCGGCAGTGGGTGTTTTGCCCCGTTTGACAAGGGTATAGCGTGGATTGTTGCCATAGATGAATTCATCAGTGAGGTATTCCGCTTCGATTTGCTTGATGATGGCGACATCGTCTTCAGACAGTTGGATGGTGCTTTCGCACAATTGCTCACGGACAAACTGCTTGAACTCTTCAATACCGATATTGGTGTGTTCGGAAAGGTTGGTCACCCGTTGTCGGGCAGATTCGACCCCCTTGCTGATCAGCTTCTCGTTGGAAGGGGTGATGGCCCGTACCAGGTGTTCCATATCGGTATTGAACAACATGGTCCCGTGCACGATGCTTTTCCCGGGCAGGTGGTAGAATGCATTTCCCGACACTTTTCTTCCGTTTATCAGGATGTCGTTTCTGCCCGATGCTTCAGCCGGTATGCCCAGTTTACGTAGTACGAATGCCACCAGGCGGAGATAACGGTCGAATGTGAAGTTGACATTCTGTGCTCTTGCCACGTAAGAGAACATGATGTTGTCCGGGTCCGCGTACACACAACCTCCGCCGCTCTTCCGACGATAGGTCTGGATCCCGTGGGTGCGGCAATAGTCAAGGTTCACTTCATTTTCAATAAGTTGATTCCTGCCAAAAATCACAGTTGGAGCAACTTGCCACATGAAGAAGCATTCGTCTTCATCCAGATTGCGGGCAACAAACTCCTCCATCGCCAGATAGAAAGGAAGGCGGTGGGTGATATTGTGAGGCAGACTGATATATTTCATAGGTCATTCATTGATTTTACGCTTCAAATATAGATATTATTTTTTGATACATGCTATGTTTCTAGCAAATTGTTTGGGGCAGGCTTAAGATAGTTTATGAATTACACCTTTCTTATATACAAAATGACAGGTGCCCCCCGTTATTGTCACCAATGACCTCCTTGTTGCGTGGCTTTTGGGCATGGCTACCGGATGGAGGAAAGCTGAAAAAATACTTCTTGGCTTGGGGAAATCCATTTTTTCGGTAAATTCGCGGCCTAAACCAAAAACTTAAGAGAAAAACATGAAGTCGGACATTGAAATAGCTCGCAGTATTGAGCTTCGGAAAATCAAGGAGGTCGCTCGGGAAAACGGAATGCCTGTAGACCTGGTGGAACACTATGGACGTCATATCGCCAAGGTATCGACGGCAGCGATAGATGAAGAGAAGGTGAAGCAGCATCATCTGATTCTGGTCACAGCCATTACACCGACTAAAGCCGGTATTGGAAAGACGACCGTTTCCATCGGCCTGGCATTGGGACTGAACCGGATCGGGAAGCGGGCAATCGTCGCCTTGCGTGAACCTTCGTTGGGTCCTTGTTTTGGAATGAAAGGCGGAGCTGCCGGAGGCGGTTACGCACAGGTACTGCCGATGGAGAAGATCAATCTGCACTTTACCGGTGACTTTCATGCAATCACTTCGGCGCATAACATGATTTCGGCTTTGCTGGATAACTATCTTTATCAGAATCAGGATAATGGTTTTGGATTGAAAGAGGTACTTTGGAAAAGGGTTCTGGATGTGAATGACCGTTCGCTGCGTTACATCGTGACAGGACTGGGACCGAAGACGAATGGCATTACGCAGGAATCCGGCTTTGACATTACTGCCGCTTCGGAGATTATGGCCATCTTGTGTCTGGCTACGGACCTGGAGGACTTGCGCCGCCGTGTCGAAAATATCCTGTTGGGAATCACCTTGGATGGTAAGCCTTTTACGGTGAAGGACCTGGGAGTGGCAGGGGCAATTACCGTCTTGCTGCGGGATGCCTTGCAACCCAATCTGGTTCAGACGACCGAGCATACACCGGCGTTTGTACATGGAGGTCCTTTTGCAAATATCGCTCATGGTTGCAATTCGGTCCTGGCAACCAAGATGGCATTGACCTACGGTGAGTATGCCATTACGGAAGCTGGTTTCGGGGCCGATCTGGGTGCTGAAAAGTTCTATGACATCAAGTGCCGCAAGGCAGGTCTTCAGCCTAAGCTGACAGTGATTGTGGCGACCGCACAGGGATTGAAGATGCATGGAGGCATCAGCCTGGATAGGATTAAGGAACCCAGCCTGGAGGGCATCAAGGCTGGACTTGCCAACCTGGACAAGCACATACGCAACCTGCATGCCTTCGGGCAGACTGTCGTGGTTGCATTCAATAAATATGCCAACGATACGGAGGAAGAGATTGACTATGTGCGCAGACATTGCGAGCAGAAGCTGGGAGTAGGATTTGCGGTGAACAATGCTTTTGCCGAAGGGGGAGAAGGAGCCATGGAGCTGGCACGGCTGGTGGTGAAGACTATTGAAGAGAATCCTTCCCGCCCATTGCGTTATGCGTATGAAAATGAAGACAGTGTAGAGGACAAGATTTCGAAGGTCGCTTGCGGACTGTACGGCGCCAGCATGATTACTTACAGTGGTACAGCCCGGAAGAAGCTGAAGAAGGTTGCTGAATTAGGTCTCGCTCACTTCCCGATTTGCATAGCCAAGACACAATATTCGTTCTCTACCGATCCGAAAATCTACGGTGCCGTGGACAACTTTGAGTTTCATGTGCAGGACATTGTGTTCAACCGAGGTGCGGAGATGCTGGTAGTAATTGCCGGAGAGATTCTGCGCATGCCCGGGTTGCCCAAGGAACCACAGGCTTTACATATTGACATCGTAAACGGGGAGATTGAAGGGCTGTCTTAACTAAATAATGCTTAATGCCTGAAAGAATGCAGGGCTTCATTGATAATTTGTCAATAATTGTTTTACCTTTGCGTCAGTGAAACAAGAGTATATAATCCGTTAAAGGTACGAATATGAACAAGAATGTAAGAAAATGGGCCGGTGCGGCTTGTTTGTTTGCGGTGGCTGTTTCGGCACAGGCCGGAAAGTACACATTTAAGGTAACCAATCCGGTGGAAGGCGCTAAGCTGACCTTGACCTGGAATGCTGACGGGACGGAGAAAACCGTTACGTTGACCAATGGGGAAGGAATGATTGAGGTCAATGGTTTCAATCCTCAGTATGTACAGATGAAATACGGGCGCTCTTCGCGTACGCTGTTCCTCGAACCGGATAAGGACTTGCAGGTGTCTTTCGATGGAGAGACCTTTTACAAGAACGTTGATTTTGCCGGTGACAATGCTGCCGTGAACCGCTATTTGAATACGACTCAGTTTGCCAAGATGAGCTTTACTGCTGCCAAGCGTGCAGAAGATGCATTCCTCCACAGTGTGGACAGCGTCTACCAGGCGAATATGGATGCACTGAACAAGGCACAGTTGCCGGAAAACTTCACCCGGCAGGAACAGGAACGTCTGAAATATGCCTCCTACGCCTTGCTCCCGTTGTATCAGAACTACTACAAGTATCTGAATAATGTCGCCGACTTTACGCCTTCAGATACATACTATGCCAAGTTGCAGGAGCTTTCGCCGATTGATGCTTCGTTGATGAGCTATCCTGAATACCGTGAGTTCATTACCAACGCGGTGTATGCCAATGTACTGCGTATGGGAAATGGGGATATGGACCAACAGTTCATGGATTACCTGACAGCTCATGTGAAGGAACCGAAGGTATTGGAATATGTGACTGATGCCTACATCTATGATAAGGTGTCACGGTCCGGTGTTGACGGGGCTGAAGCACTGATTGATTTCTACCATAAGAATGTGAAGGATCCTGCTTTGACCAAACGTTTCGACGAGACCTGCACCCAATGGGAAGCCGTTAAGGCGGGGCAACCTTCTCCGACCTTTACTTGTCCGGATATCAACGGGAAGTCTGTCTCATTGGCTGACTTGAAAGGCAAGTATGTGTATATTGACGTATGGGCTACATGGTGTGGTCCTTGCCGTGGCGAGCTGCCCCACCTGAAGAAGCTGGAAGAAGCGTATGCCGGGAAGGACATTGCTTTTGTCAGTCTGTCATGCGACAGTAACAAGGCTGCTTGGGAGAAGATGGTGAAGGACGGAGACATGAAGGGCATCCAGCTCTTTATGGGACCCAAGGACGACTTCATGGATAAGTTCATGATTACCGGAATCCCCCGTTTCATTTTGTTGGATCGTGAAGGCAAGATTGTGAAGGCAGACGCTCCGCGTCCTTCCGAGCCTTCCATATCCAAGCTGTTTGATGAGCTGTTGGCTAAATGATGAGATAATATCCTGAAGAGGATTTTCCTGATAGAAAAGTGTGTTGACGCATTGACAGGCAATCGTCGGCACACTTTTTTCATGTCATAAGATTGGCTGTCCGGCATGAAACTTCTATCTTTGCGCTGCCGTTGCTGAGGTGACATTAGGCGACAGGCATCTTATTATTCACTTTAACCACTAACGAACATGTACACTGTTATCAAGCGGATGGAAGTGTCCGCTTCCCATGCACTGCGTCTGTCATATCGCAGCAAGTGTGAAAATCTTCACGGTCACAATTGGATTATTACCGTCTATTGTCGTTCCGAAGTGTTGAACGCCGACGGTATGGTGGTAGACTTCTCTCACATCAAGCAGCAGATTCACGACCGGCTCGACCACAAGCATCTCAACGATGTGTTGCCTTTCAACCCGACAGCTGAGAATATCGCTCGTTGGGTTTGCGAGCAGGTGGAGCATTGTTTCAAGGTCGAAGTCCGCGAGTCGGAAGGGAATGTGGCTGTTTATGAGAAAGATTAACGAGATTTTCTACAGCATCCAGGGGGAAGGTTATCATGCCGGTACGCCCTCTGCGTTCCTCCGTTTCAGCGGTTGCAATCTGCATTGTAGTTTTTGTGATACCCGTCATGAAGACGGGGTCTGGATGACTGATGACGAAATCATGGGGCGCCTGTCTGCCTTTCCTTCGCGTCGGGTCATCCTGACCGGTGGGGAACCGTCCTTGTGGATTGACCAGGAGTTTGTCGACCGTCTTCATGCCGAAGGTTTTCATGTCAGCATTGAGACCAACGGAACCCGTCCGTTGCCGGAGGGGATTGACTGGGTGACTTGTTCTCCCAAGGAAGGGGCGGAAGTCGTCTTGCAGACATGCGATGAAATCAAGGTTGTCTATATCGGGCAAGATGTAGAACGCTATTTTACCGGCAAAGCTTCTCACTACTTTCTTCAACCCTGCTCCGGGGTAAATATTCCGGAGACCTTGTCTTACATCCTGGAGCATCCTCATTGGCGTCTCAGCCTGCAATTGCACAAACTCATCGGCGTGCAGTGAGTGAATGGTTGTATACATGTGAAACCCCGCACATCCATCTTCCTGGAGGGAATGGCATGCGCGGGGTTGCTCATAGGTATCAATGGGAAAATTTGCCTAGTGTTCCATCTTGTAACGTTTCAGGAAGGCCACAGTCTTGTGTATTTCCTTGTACATGACAATATCTTCTTTGATGAAGGGGACCTCCTTGCGGTATTCGTCGATGAAACGTTCGATGACAGGTGAGCTTTTCAGCGGACGTCGGAACTCCAGACCTTGGGCGGCGTTCATCAGCTCGATGGCAAAGATGTGGTCGAGGTTGTCCATGATCTTGTAAAGCTTCGTGGCGGCATTGGCACCCATGCTGACATGGTCTTCCTGTCCGTTGCTCGACACGATGGAGTCGCTGCTGGCGGCATAGCAATACATCTTGTTCTGGCTGACCATGGAGGCGGCAGCATATTGCGGAATCATGAAGCCCGAGTTCAGTCCCGGATTGGCAACCAGGAATTCCGGCAGTCCGCGCAGGCCCATGATGAGTTGGGCGACACGGCGTTCGGAGATATTGCCCAGCTCTGCCAATGCAATGGCGAGGTAGTCGTATGCCAGGGCCAGAGGTTGTCCGTGGAAGTTGCCGCCGGAGATGATCAGGTCTTCATCGGGGAAGATGGTGGGATTGTCTGTGACCGAGTTGATTTCAGTGAGCAGGACAGACGATACATAGCGGACGGCATCCTTCGTTGCCCCGTGCACTTGCGGGATGCAGCGGAAGGAGTACGGGTCTTGCACATGTGCCTTGGGCTGCTTGATCAGTTCGCTTCCTTCCAGGATGCGGCGGAAGGCAGCACCTGTCTCAATCTGTCCCTGATGCGGACGCATCTGTTGGATGCAGTCCATGAAGGGGTCGATGCGTCCGTCGAACGCTTCGAGCGACACGGCGGCAATGAGGTCTGCGCGCTGCATCAGGCGGCGTGCCTTAAGGATGGCAAACACACCGTTGGCGCTCATGAACTGGGTGCCGTTGAGCAGTGCCAGTCCTTCTTTGCTCTTCAGCTTCACCGGTTCCCAACCGAATTCGTCGAGCACGCTGATGGCTTCGCAACGTTTCCCCTTGTAGTAGACGTCACCCACGCCGATGAGCGGCAGGAAGAGGTTGGCCAGTGGAGCAAGGTCGCCCGATGCACCCAGAGAGCCACGGTCGTAGACGATGGGGAGGACGTCGTTGTTGAAGAAGTCGATGATGCGTTGTACGGTGATGAGCTGCACGCCGCTGTGTCCCAATGAGAGTGCATGGGCTTTCAGCAGGAACATCAGTTTAACGATGACGTGGGGCATTTCCGCACCCACGCTGCAGGCATGGCTCTTCACCAGATTCTCCTGGAGTGTACTCAGTTCGTCCGGGGAGATGTTGCGGTTGCAGAGGGAGCCGAAGCCGGTGGTGATGCCATAGAGCGGTTGTTCCGACTGCTCGATTTTCCGGTCCAGGTAGTCGCGGCACCGTTCGATGCGTTCCTTGGCTTCGGGAGCAAGTTCCAGTTTGAGGTTCTCGTTGATAATCCGTTCGATGATTTCGAAGGTGAGGTCTTCCGACCCTATCAGGTAGACGTTCTTGTGTTTCATAATCCGTGTTGTTCTTTGGCGTATAACAGTAGGTTGCGTTCCTGCTCCATCGTGTCGATTTCCAAGCGTGCAGCTTCTTCGCTCATGGCCTTTACGTAGGCTTCGTCCTTGATGGACGACAGGTTGATTTTCACGTTGAGCAATGCTCCCAGCACAGCCGTGCGGGCACACATCATTGCCACACATGCGTCGGTTACGGCATTGGAGTTGCCCCGTTGTGCCACGGTGGCTATTTGCGGCAGGATGTCATGGACGGCACGTGCCACTTCCATCGGAACCTCTGCGGCGTATTTCGTCTCGCGTTGGATGGCCTCGCTGCGTGCAGCCTTTTCTTCATCCGTCTCTTTGGGCAGTTTGAAGGCGGCAAACACCCGGTTGTAGGCGTCCGAGTCACGGTCGACATCGGCGAGCAGTCTGCCGGCTGTCTTTTCCAGGCGTCCGGCAAGTTCCTGCATGAGGTCGTTCACTTCGATGTATTTCTTTCGTCCGACGGTCAGGTTGGCAACCATAGCGGCAAGCGAAGCTGCCAGTGCACCGTTGAGCGCCGAGACACTGCCTCCGCCGGGTACGGGATCGTTGCTGATGACTTTATCAATGAAAGCTTTTAGTGTAAGTTCTGCTAACATAATGGTATTAGGTTGTTGGGTATGAATCAATCGTAATCATTCTCTGTGGGAGACGACGCGTCCTCCTTTGATGGTTCGTTCCACCGCGTTCATGCCAGTGTAGTAGGGCAGGACGTTGGGGGTGTCGGCATCGAGCATGACGAGGTCTCCCTGCTTGCCCACCTCAATGCTGCCGATGGTGTCGGCACGATTGACGGCCGCAGCACCGTTGAGTGTCATAGCCGTGATGGCTTCTGCCACGGTGAGATGCATGTAGATGCAGGCGAGGGCGAACGTCAGGGGGATGGAGCCGGAACAACAGCTGCCCGGATTGAGGTCGGTGGCGAGTGCCACGGCGCATCCGCTGTCAATCATTTCCCGTCCGCGTGCATAGGGTTCGCGCAGGGTGAAGGCAGTGAGGGGCAGCAAGGTTGCCACCACATCGTTGTCTGCCAGGGCACGGATGCCGGCGTCTGACGCATGGAGCAGGTGGTCGGCACTCAAGGCATGCAGTTCTCCTGCCAGTTCCGAGCCGCCGAAGCTCACAATCTCGTCGGCATGTATCTTGACACCGAAGCCCATCTCCTGTGCGGCACGGAGCAACCGGCGGGACTGCTCCACGGTGAAGACACCCCGCTCGCAGAAGATGTCGCAGTTCTCGGCAAGCATCCGTTGCTTGATGAGGGGCAGCATCTCCCGGATGAGGAAGTCGATGTAGTCATCTTCCCGTCCCTTGTATTCCGTGGGGACGGCATGCGCTCCCAGGAAGGTAGGCACGATGTCGACCTTGCGTATAGGGTCGAAGTTGATGCTCTGCATCACTTCCAGCTGTTTCAGTTCGGTGTCGCGGTCGAGTCCGTACCCGCTCTTGCCTTCCACGGTGGTGACTCCCATCTGGCTCATCGTATGGATGAACCACTCCGTCTTGTTGCGTAGTGAGGAGGGAGACGCTTCACGGGTGGCCTTGACCGTGCTCAGGATACCTCCGCCCCGTTGGA
>UMDA01010465.1_pt1 | contig 12546 bp, 9 predicted proteins | sample 1964381 | NCBI WGS metagenome assembly UMDA01 (sample SAMEA4835983, study PRJEB28245) | human gut metagenome | biome: gut microbiome; material: fecal sample | place: Denmark | collected 2008 | reverse complement strand
ATTTTTAATCTTTCCGGCTCCATTTCAAGCGCTACGATATAGCAGTCTTCCCTGCCGGTTCCGCCCGCATAAGCTTCCCCGTACAGTCCTCCTAAAATAATGATATTTCCGCCTGACATCACAGCACTTCCGGGGTATACATCCCCCAGGACCACAATGCTGTTCTCCGTCTCTATCACTTCACGGTTTTTCAGAGTTCCTTTATAGAACTGTCCCTCATCACCGCCGGAAAGCTTTTTCTCCATATGCTGGAGTGCCTTAATAAAGTTTTTGTTCGTGGCTTCATCATGACCGACGATACAGGCGATCCTGACATTACTGTTTTCCCGAATGGTATCCAGAATACGAATCTCCTCCACTTCACTGACTTCTCGTCCCTCCATGGACAATGCCATGGTGGACGATCCGAAGAAATTCTTTGCCTCGGTGAATTTCACTGCAAGTTCCTGCAGGATTTCCTCCAAGGAAGCATCTTCTCTCATTAAAAGCGTGATTCCGTTGGTAAAGCTTTTGATCAATACTGCATCTTTCATTTTCTTGTACCTGTCTTTTTAATTTATCTATCCGGAGTCCCACATTCGCATAATCGCTTCTTTGAAGCTCTCCTTTTGCGAATGTGGTTACTTCGTCATATAAACCCTGTCAGATTCTCTTACGAATGCCAGCATTCGACGTTCATCTGCCCGTGTTTACCTGACTCCGGATAGTTACATCTCGTTGGATACTGCATTATCCAGTGAATCTGCGGTGCCGGTGATCAGATCATCTTCCTCTGCCAGTCCGTAATAATACTTAATAATATCTCTGGTAAACTGTGCTGCATAATCAGAAGAATATCCAAAAGGAATTCTCGTTGCGATGGCGATCTCCGGATTTTCATAGGGGGCATAGCAGATGAAAAGTGCATGGTTGGGTCTGGATGCCGTCTGCTCTGCCGTACCGGTCTTACCTGCAACATTTACCGCCAGATCGCTGAAATATTTCTTATTTTCCACTACCTGTCGCATTCCCAGATGGAACGCATTCCAATACTCCTGCGGCAGATCGATCTGGTTTCTCACTTCCGCATGATATTCTTTCAGAAGATTCCCCCGGGAATCCGTTGTTTTATCCAACAAAGTCAGATTATAACAGGTTCCGCTGTTGGCAATCGTGGTAACATATCTGGCCAGACCTACCGTAGTATAACTGTTACTGCCCTGACCGATGGCGGAACGCACCGGGTCCTTGGTAGATACATCCGGCGCATACTCGCCGATCTCTACCCCGGACTTATCGGTCAGACCGTATAGATCCGCATATTTGCTCAATGTCTCCAGACCTGCTTCTTCATTGTAACTACCGCTGCTCGTTGCCAGCTGGTAACCCACATTATAGAAGAAATAGTTACAGGAATCCTTGATTGCTGAAGTCACATTTTCATACCCATGTCCGGAGATCTTCCAACATCTGGGAGACGGAGTGATCTCAGTGAAGGTTCCGACACAATTCACCTTGGTCTGCAGATTGATCACGTTCTCCATCAGTCCCGCCGTAGCGGATACGATCTTGAAGGTTGATCCGGGTGCCGCCTTATACTGTGTGGCAAAATTCAGCTGCGGACTGGATTTGTCCGCGTTCAGACGGGCATAATATTCCGCATCCACAGTATTTGCCATTTTGTTATTGTCATATCCCGGATAAGACACCATGGCCAGCACATCACCGGTATTGACATCCGTTATGACCACCGAAGCATTGCAGGGATCCAGCGCCAACTGTGCCGGCGTAATCTCCAGATTGGTGATCCGGTTCATCATGAACTGATATGCCGACATTTTACCGGCATACAATGCCTCTTCATCCTCTGCGGGAATATCTACCACACGTTGTTCACACAACAGCATGCAGATCTGTCTTCCGGTGATCTTATCATTTAAAAGCATATATTTGTAAAACCGTTTTTGGAATTCCGTAGTATGATCAATTGTCTCTATGATATACTCCAGAAGCTTGTTATACACTTCCGCAGAATCCGAATACTTTTCATTCAGATCCAGCCTGCTTACATCGATCCAGTTCATGGCAATGCAATACTGGAGATATTCCTTCAGCGAGATGACTTCATCCTTGGCCCATGCGATCTGGGTGGCATCATTGTCATCTACAAGTTCCTTCATGATCACGCCGTCGTCTCTTAAGAGACTTACGATATTGCTCTGGTATACCTGATATTCTTTGGAAAGCTTGTTATAAGGAGTTCCGCCTTCTGTCAGTTCATAATTCAGTTTGTCATAGACACCCTGCTTGTACTCCAGATATGCCGCATATACCGCCCGTTCCGTTTCACCGGCATCCTCTGCCTCAAAGTGTTTGCGATCCAGAATATTATTATTGATCATTGTAAAATATACATCATAGATTGGAATCTTAATTGAGGAGCTTTTCGCATTTTCCGGCAGATTAAACTCTTTGGCATTGATAATCTTGCTGGATACCAGGCCTGCCAGTTTTTGCTCCACAATATTGTAGACTGCTTCCGTAAGATCCTTGTCAATGGTCAGGTAGACGTCTGCTCCCGGCTGGGCCTCTTTCCGCTCCAGGATGGTAATTACCTTACCGGTATTATCTACCACCACTTTTTCACTGCCCTTGGTCCCCTGCAGAGTGGTCTCCATATAGGACTCAATGCCGCTTTTTCCTACGACATCATTAATGGTATAGGCATCCTCGCTTCCGCCTTCTGCCACCACCTGTTCATTCAGATCCGTCAGTTCATCGGAAGAGATTTTGCCGGTATAACCGAGTATATGTGCGAAATACTTGCTGTCTATGTAATGTCTCACCGTATCTTCCACAATGGAAACACCATCTAACTGATCGGAATTCTCCATAATGACAGCAACTGTTTTCTCGCTGACATTCGTTGCCACGGTAGTTCCCACATATTTTCGGAAGGAGGTCAGATTCATGGCATACCGGATGGTCACCATCTGCAGCCATTCTTCCTTCGTATAACCTTTTCCGACAATAAAAGGTGAAGTACGATCTTCCGGATCCTCATACTGTCCGATAGCAAAACCTTTTGCCCGGCTTAAGTATTCCATTAGTTCCTGGGCTGTCATAGCCTTCTCTTCTTCAGAGAGCTTGTCTACCGTCTTATAACCAAGCACATCCGCCTGGAAACGCAGCAATGCGGTTCCATCTACAGAATAGACATAATCCCCATCCTCATCAATGACAATTTTAAAATCCGTGATGACGCTGTCACCGTTTTTCTCAATCAGCTTGATCAGTCGGTACACAACATCATTCACCTCGGCATTTTTATTCCGGCTTGACTCAAATACATCCTCGATCTTCACGGAATAAGCCAGTTCATTTTCCGCCAGTACATTACCGTTACGATCCAGGATCCGGCCTCTGGTGCTGGTAATATCTCTCGTCTTCTCAATCTGCAGAATAAAATCATTCAGGTACTCTTCTCCATTGATGATCTGCAGATTAAAACAGCGATAGACCAGTACTCCGGCAAAAAAGAAAAACATTATGGTAAGTACGGTCAGTCTGCTGGTCACAATATTTATAATGTGATCTCTTATTTCATGAAACAAATTTCTGTGCGCTCCTTTTTTCCTTTTCCTCCAGCTTCTGGTTCACTTTCAGAATCAGAGGATATAACACGATCGTTACAACAATGGTATAGAGTGCTTCCGGCAGGATCACTCTTGTAAAATAATACGGGAAATGAAAACGCCCTCTCAGAAGAAACATCAGAATATAGCACAACAGTCCATAGGAAATATCGCTCACCACAATGAGTGCCAACGGCAATTTAATATCCTCCGGATAAAAGATTCTGCAGAATTTCCCGTTTATAAATCCTATGTACATCATGATCATGGCATAGAAACCTAAAAAACTGCCAAAAAAGATATCGCATAACAGCCCGCTGAAAAAACCGATCAGAAGTCCTTCCTTTTCCCCTCTCATAAATCCGAAAGAAGAAGTCAGAATGATCATCAGATTTGGAATGATCCCTCCCAGCGCAAGGCTGTTAAATACACTGCATTGTAAAATGAAGCACAGGACAACAAACAGAGTCACAATCACTTTTCGCAGGATACTGCTATTATTTTCCATCCGTGTTTCCTCCGCTTGGAATCTGTTGCTTTTTATCTGTGATCACCAGGACTTCACTCAGATGTTCAAAATCCACCACCGGAGTTAAATATCCCGACTTGGTCAGATTGTTGGTATCCTTATTGATCGTGCTGATATAACCGATCAGGATATTCGGAAGATATTTGTCACTGATATCGGAAGTGACTACCTTATCTCCCTCCACAACCGCATCCTGACTGTCCACCAGTTTGCTAAAGGAAATGACTCCCTGCGCCATAAGCTGCAGGTCTCCCGATACGATCAGGTTATCCCCGGTAGCCAGTGTCATGCCGCTGACGTTGGAATTATCGGAGATGATCGAAGTCACTCTGGACCAGTTCGGGCCCACAGAAGTAATGCGGCCTACCAGGCCTCCCCCCGCTATAACATTCATATCGTCAGCCAATCCGTCATTGGATCCCTTATCAATAACAAAGGAAGAATACCAGTTGCCGGAATCTCTGCTGATGATCCGGGCTCCGATCTTATTATAATCTCCGTATTCCTCATCCAGCTCCAATAAGCCTCTTAATTCATTCAGTTCATATTTGTCCTGCTGCAGCAGGGTGTTTTCCTCCGTGAGCGATGCCACCTGCTCCTTCAGGGCACTGTTCTCCGCTAAAAGTGTGCGGATCTGCACCAGTTCATCTGAACGGTTTGATATCCATTCTCCCGCCTTAGCGATGCCCTGTTCAAAGGGAACGATCACATATCCCACCACACGGTTAAACGGGCGGTTAAACACATTGGTCCCGAAGGTCACCAACATCATTACAGTACACAGGATAGTTAAAATAAAAAGGAGATATTTACTCGGTAAAGTAAACCTCTCCCCTTTTCTTTTTACGACTGGGCTCATTTACTCATCCCTTCAATTGCGTAAGCTACAGATTTATAGTTATCATCCTTGATGATCTTGGCAAGTCCCATTGCCACGCTGGTCAGAGGATTCTCTGCTACATTAACATGCAGTCCGGTGCCGGTTGCCAGTCTCTCAGCTAAATGGTTCACCTGGGATGCGCCGCCGGTCAGATAAATGCCGTGACGATAAATATCCGCTGCCAGTTCGGGCGGAGTTCTCTCCAAAATCACCTTTACATTATCGATAATCGTATTGAAATGCTCTTCCAGGGACTCATCCACCATTTTTGTGGGGATCTCACGTTCTACCGGAAGACCGGTCACAATATCTCTGCCGTATACGATGGCACCCTTGCCCTCTTCTTCCAGTTCTTTCAGGGCAATCTTTACATTTTCCGCTGTCTTGCCACCGATGATCAGTGAGAATTCTCTTCTGACCGCGGCACGGATGGCATCGTCAAATTTCATACCACCCACCTTGATCAGACGGCTTAATACGATACCACCCAAAGACAGAATGGAGATCTCCGTGGTCTCGTAACCGACATTTACCACCAGCACACCCTGGGAATTTTTCACATCGATATCCAGTCCCAGGCCGTCGGCTACCGCCTTTTCCACTACCATGATCTTTTTAGCTTTTACGTTTGCTCCCTTGACCAGATCGTAGAACGCCCTTTTTTCCACCTCAGTGACATCCGTCGGCACCGCAATGAAGAAATCGGAAGGCTTGGTATTGCCTTTTTGCAGATCTCCGATAAAATACTTCACCAAAGTCTCCATATTTTTAATATCCGCGATCACACCGTTGGAAAGCGGATAAGAAATATGAATATTACTGGGCGCTTTTTCATACATTTCAAATGCAGAGTTTCCGTAAGCAAATAAAGTATTTTTGTTCTCGATGGCAATCATATTCTTCTCGATCATAATGTTGTCATCATTGCGATTATAGATCTTTATATTGTTGGTACCGAGGTCGATACCGAATGCGTTGTTTGCCACTGTCGTTTTCCTTTCTTATATCATCTTAATAATTTTTGTTCTTTAAAGCTAGTATACCTGTTATCCCCGATAATAATGTGGTCTAACAGTGGAATATCCATCTGTTCTCCCGCTCCGGCCACGTTGTCGGTAAGTTCTCTGTCCGCTCTGCTGGGCGTCGGATCACCGCTGGGATGGTTATGCACAAGGATGATATTCACCGCTTTGTCTTTCAATGCTTCTAAAAATATCTCTCTGGGAGAGATCAGAGCCATGTTCACACAGCCGTCCGACAGCTTTTTCTCCCGGATCAACTGTCCCTTGGCATCCAGGCAGAGCAGATACACACATTCTGTATCCTTATGTCGCAGCTTCTCCATGAAATATTCCGCCACCATATCCGCACGGGTAAAACAGATCCCGGTGCTTGCTCTCGCCCGGCTCATACGATTGGATAATTCAGCGATGCATTTTAATTTCACTGCTTTCACTATGCCGATCCCACGGATCTGTGTCAATTCCTCCACGCTTACATCGTGCAGGCCCAAAAGTCCTTCCCTGGGATATTTTGCCAGTGCCAGGACCTTTTCTGCCAGCTCCACTGCGGAAGTATCTTTGGTTCCTGTCCGCAGGATGACTGCCAGAAGTTCCGCCTCCGTAAGGTTCTCCGGTCCGAATTGTTGGAATCGTTCATAGGGCAGCTGTGCGTTAGTGTTACTTTGTTGTGTCAATTTAACAGGCATAAGTCTCCTTCTGCCTTCTCCGACGTATGATATCTAACGGATAAAACGATATACCACAAACGAAATGATCACACCGATCACACTCGCTATGGTAATATTGAACTCCAGCCCGAACGTAAGAATGATAAAACCAAGATTCAGTTCTACCGGACTGCTGAGTCCGAAATTTTGTCCGTAATTCAGAAAGGTACCGTCAAAGTAAGTTCCTATAAATCTGCCGATCACAAATCCGATCAGCACCAGTACAACCAAAACCCAATTAATTCTCTTCAAACTACTTCCTCTTCTTTCTTTCGTGTACACTTTCCGGATCCGATAGGTGCTCCCCGCGAGCCTCCATCTTCCATACGTCTTTTAATACTATCACAAAAAGCTTCTTCTGTACACAAATTTAGTGGATTTTATTTTGCGCTTTTTCTACAGGATTCGTATTTTCTGGCAGGTTCTACATTGCCTGCCTTAGCTGTTCTTCTGTCACGATTCCCTTCTGCAGCAACGACTGCAGGGATTTCAAAATGCCGAACTTGGCATGCTGCCAGGTCAGTCCACCCTGAAAATATACGGCATAGGGTGGCTTAATAGGACCATCTGCGGACAGTTCAATGGAGGATCCGGATACGAATGCCCCTGCCGCCATGATGACCTGTGCATCATATCCCGGCATATCCCAGGGTTCCGGTGTCACATGGCTGTCTACCGGAGCCGCTGCCTGAATTCCCTGGCAGAAGCCGATGACGCCTTCCGGCTGTCCAAACGTTATCGCCTGGATAATATCATGTCTGCTCTCCGTACCGTTCGGTACTACCGCAAAACCTAATTTTTCATAGACATTAGCTGCAAAGATCGCTCCCTTTAATGCACCCGCCGTCACAGTAGGCGCCAGGAAAAATCCCTGATAAAAATCCTTCAGAATGCCAAGAGATGCTCCTACTTCCTTACCGAGTCCCGGGGATGTCAGACGGTATGCAGCATTTTCCACACACTCTTTTTTACCGGCAATATAACCGCCAATAGGTGCCAGTCCGCCGCCGGGATTTTTGATGAGGGATCCCACGATCATGTCCGCACCCACATCGGAGGGTTCCATCGTCTCCACGAATTCTCCGTAACAGTTATCCACCATACAGATCACATCCGGCTTGATGCCTTTGATAAAGGCGATCAGCTCGCCGATCCGCTGTACGGACAGGGTCGGTCTGGTCTGATATCCCTTGGATCTCTGAATGGTTACCAGATGGGTCTTCTCATTAATGTTTTCACGGATCTTATCATAGTCAAAGCTTCCGTCCGGCAGCAGGTCTACCTGGCGATAGGTTACACCGTATTCTGCCAGAGACCCTTTAGACGGGCGGATGCCGATGACTTCTTCCAAAGTATCATAAGGCTTGCCTACGGGGGACAGCAGCTCGTCTCCGGGTCTTAAGTTGCTCATCAGAGCCAGTGCCAGTGCATGGGTACCACAGGTGATCTGGGGACGCACCAGAGCATCCTCTGTGTGGAACGTTGCCGCATAAACCGCCTCTAAGGTATCCCTTCCCAGGTCGTTATATCCGTAGCCGGTAGTACCCAGCAGGCAGGCTTCACTTACCTGATGCTGTTGCATGGCTTTTACCACCTTTAACTGATTATACTCCGCATTCCGGTCCACCTCGTCAAAACGCTCCCGCAGACTTTTCTCTATGACACATCCATAGTCATATACCGTCTTGCTGATCCCCATGGAAAGATACATTTCTTCATTACTGTTATTGCTGTTTTTCATAGATCCCTTTTTCTCCTAATTCCTTTATCATATATTCTAAAATTTTCTCTTCGTCATAGTCAAATTGCTGTTTATCCAGCCAGGTAACTGCGTTCTCCCTGCGAAACCAGGTTATCTGTCTCTTGGCAAAATGCCTGGTGTCCCGCTTCAGAGTATACACTGCTTCCTCCAGGCTGCATTCTCCGTCCAGGTACTCCAGGATCTCTTTATAGCCCAGCCCCTGCATGGATACCATTCCTCTGTGACAGCCCATTTTTTTCAGGCTTCTGACTTCCTCCACCAGTCCTTCCGACAGCATTTCATCGATACGGGTTTCGATCCGCGCATACAGATTTTCTCTGTCATCCGTCAGGACAAAATAGCTGAAATTGTATGGGCTCGTGCGCTCTTTTTCCCTTTCATTATGCGCAGAGATGGGTTCTCCGGTCAGTTCATAATATTCCAGTGCACGGATGGTTCTCTTGATATTGTTTGTATGAATGTTCTCTGCTGAAACCGGATCAATTTTTCTGAGCATGTCATGTAGTACTTCCGGTCCCTTTTCTTTCGCAAGCTGTTCCATTTTTTCCCGGTATTCGGTGTTCTCTTCGTTCTCCGTAAAATCAATACCCCGAAGCACCGCCTGAATATAGAACCCGGTGCCTCCCACCAGGATTGGGATATGCCCTCTGTCATAGATCTGTTCCATGCATTCCAGACACCGTTTCTGAAATACCACCACATTAAATTCTTCCCACGGCTCCAGAATGTCGATCAGATGATGGGGCACTCCCTGCATTTCCTCAGGGCGGATCTTGGCGGATCCGATATCCATATGTTTATATACCTGCATGGAATCGGCTGACAGGATCTCCCCACCTATAGCTTTCGCCAGGGCAATGGACAGTTTCGTCTTACCAACTGCGGTGGGACCGGTCAGTACGACTAACGGTCTTTTTATAGATTGTGTTACCGACATAATTTTTCTTCCTTACACATTATCCATTATTCTGGGTGCAGTTTGCAGCATCGATAGCAATGACTAACATCAGCCCTTCCAGTTCGTCCTTAGGATCAGCAAAGTTAATCGTGTAGGTATCTCCCCAATGGAACAGTTCCTTGGAGATATGAATGATACTGCTGCATCCGTTGTATACATCATAATCCCATCCCAGAAAATCTCCTTCCACGCGCCAGCCGTTATAATCAATCTCGTATCTGGGTTTGAAAAAAGAAAACTGTTTGCGGATCTCGCCTTTCACCTGCCCGCCGATTTCGATTTCAAATGCCGGAAGCAGGGTAAACAGCCGCTGCCTGATAACTCCCAGTTCACGATCATTTCTGTCATATATGTGTAACTGGTGTCCCAGGGAGAAAAATTCCGCCTTTACAAAGTATTTTGCATTTTCGTTCTCATCATAGACATCATAAGAATCTGTCCAGGAAAACACTCGTTGTTTGATCAGTAAACGCATTATACGATCCTCTTAAATTTCTTCTCCAGGTCAGTCTCCGTCATAGTAATGATGGTGGGTCTGCCGTGGGGACAATTATAGGGGTTATCCAGTGTCAGAAGTTCATCGATCAGCTGTTCCGCCTCCTGAAGGTTTAATCGGTTGTTACCTTTAACAGCTGCCTTACAGGACATGGATGCGATCTTCTCCTCGATGACCTGGAAGCTGCCGCGGTTGCCGGTCTCCTGGGACAGTTCATCAAGCACCGCTAAAAACAGTTCTCTCTCACTGCATCCATAGAGATCTACCGGGACACTGCGCAGGGCATATTCGTTGCCGCCAAAGGCTTCGATCTCGAATCCGAGCTGTGTAAAAGCATCCTCATAAGTATGAAGAATACTTTCCTCCTGCCCCGTCAGGCTGACAATGATGGGAGGCATCAGGCGCTGGGAGACCACGCTCTTTTCGTGGAACTGTTTCATCAGGCGCTCGTATTTCACCTTCTCATGGGCGGCATGCTGGTCAATGATGAACAGCTTATCCTCGAACTGGATCAGCCAGTAGGTATCGAAGACCTGTCCGATGATACGGTAGCGGCTGCGGTTCTGCACAGATAACAGTTTCTCTTCAAACAGATTCATCTGCTGTACAGCCTTCACCATCACCTCAGCGGTCTCCGGGCAGATAACAGGCTCTGATGAAGTCTCATCCCTTGGCTCCAGCGGTGCAGCCTCTACGAAAAAATCGTCCTCTTTCGATTCCGGTGTTGCCACAGGTGCAATAGATTGTACCTCTGTCTGCTCACTTACCGGTTCCGGTTTGCGGAGACTCGTCTGTATACCTGCATGTGTCTCCTGCCATATCGGCTTCTGTATAAATTCCCTCCGGTCTTTCGGTACCGCCTCATATTTGGCAGCCTCCATGACACGGTAGCTTTCTTCTCTTTTTTTCTCGAACACCTCCGGCGTGTGCTCCTTCCAGGAAGCTTTTCTGTCTTCCTGCTCCTTTTTCTGAATGGATTTTTCATCCTCTAAGGAAGCATCCGGGATCATTTCCCGGTTCCGCAGGGTTGTTGCTATTTTCTCGCTCAGCATTCTGGCAAATGCCATGCCGTCGGAGAACCGCACATCCATTTTGGAGGGATGTACGTTCACATCCACGGTCTCCGTATCCATCGTAATATGCAGCACGCATAACGGGAATTTATGCTGCATCAGATACTGCTTATAACCTTCTTCAATGGCTTTGGCGATCACACCGCTGCGGATAAAACGACCGTTGATAAAATAGATCTCAAAATTGCGGTTGGAACGCACTAGTACCGGTTTGCCCAGATACCCCTCAATCTTAATACCGTTTTCTTCCATCTGGATCGGTACCAGCTCCGCGGCGATCTCTCTGCCGTAGATCCGGTAGATGACTTCCCGCAGGTCACCATTTCCGGAGGTATGGAATCTGGTCTGATTCCCCAGTACGAATTTGAAAGAGATATCCGGTCTGGACAGTGCCAGATGTTCCATCAGATCCGTAATATAACTACCCTCCGTGGCAGGCTGTTTTAAAAATTTCCGGCGTACCGGCGTGTTGAAGAACAGATTCCTCATGAGGAATGTGGTACCGTCCGGCGCGCCTATCTCATCGATGGACTGTTCCTTTGCCCCCTCTAACACCATGCGGGTTCCGGTGAGGTTCTCTTTTCTCTTGGTGATGATCTCCACACGGGATACCGCAGCGATACTGGACAGAGCCTCACCGCGGAAGCCAAGGCTTGCAATATGGTTCAAGTCATCCGCATCTTCGATTTTGCTGGTGGCATGACGCAGAAATGCTGTAGGCAGCTGTTCCCGTTCAATGCCGCAGCCGTTATCCGTCACACGGATGAACTCAATACCGCCTTCTTTTGCCTCTACCGTAATCGCCGTGGAACCGGCATCTATGGCATTTTCCACCAGCTCTTTCACCACGCTGGCAGGTCGTTCTACCACCTCACCGGCAGCGATCCTGTCGATCGTCCGGGAGTCCAGTACATGTATTCCCATATATCTACCTATGCCTTTCCCTTATATCTAACCGTTCCAACGGTTCTTCAGCTTATTCTGTAACCGGTACAGAGTGTTCAGTGCATCTAATGGGGTCAGCGTCGTCACCTCGATCTGCATCAGTTCCTTCAGAATATCCTCATCCGTCACAGTGTCGAACAGAGACATCTGTGCCAGATCCACCTCATCGTATTTGGGCTGTTTTTTTGCCTTACCATCGTTTTTATTATCGATAGCAATGCTCTGCACCTTTTCCGTAATATCATTGTCCGACAGTTGTTCCACGATCTCCTTGGCACGGTCGATGACCATGTCCGGCACACCTGCCAGCTTCGCTACCTGGATGCCGTAGCTCTTGTCCGCACCTCCTTTTACGATCTTACGCAAGAACACGATATCGTCGCCACATTCTTTCACAGCAATGCAATAGTTGTTCACATTGTTCATTTTGCCTTCCAGCTCGGTCAGCTCATGGTAATGGGTAGCGAACAGTGTCTTGGCTCCTAAAAGCTTGCGGTTGCTGATATGTTCGATCACTGCCCAGGCAATGCTCAATCCGTCAAAAGTGGAAGTACCTCTTC
>UMDA01059202.1_pt1 | contig 12618 bp, 6 predicted proteins | sample 1964381 | NCBI WGS metagenome assembly UMDA01 (sample SAMEA4835983, study PRJEB28245) | human gut metagenome | biome: gut microbiome; material: fecal sample | place: Denmark | collected 2008 | reverse complement strand
CCGATAAAAGATTCTGGATATACAGAAAGTGAGACAGAAGAATTCTATAAAGACTTAAAGAAAAAATGGGTTAACGAATTTATTAAATTGAAGATTATAGACATAGAGGGCATTCGATATGCAATGAAAGATGAAGTACATCCTTTAGTCCTTGAGCCTAATCTTGTAGAATTCTTTTCTGATGAAGAAAATGTTGAATACTTGCCAACTCTTTATACATATGCTAAATCTGTGGCACTTATCCCAATTCAATCAGAATTATTGAAATGGTCTAAAATTATAACAGAATGGAATCTTCTGGACAATACATTTTATCTAAAAATTGAAGATATAGTTGCTTATATAAGTAAGAATAATGATGATGGCATATTGTTGCATAGTATGTTGGAAATGCTTGTAAAATCTGGATATGATGCTTTTTTCACAGATTATGCTTTACTGCCAAATAGGAATAATGAACTAAGGAAACGTGAAGAACTTCGTGATGCTATTTCAATTACGGAAGATTTATATATTTTGGTTTCTGCCTTAGATCCGACTATCTGTAAAAAGTTTGTTAATACAAAATTTGCGGATATTGTAAAGCTGTTTCCATATACTCGGAGTAATCTTCGTGATGAATTGAATTCATCTGTTAATGCGGAAAAAAATGCAATCCATTGGAATGAAGGTAATTTGTTAAGTGCAGATTTTGAATATAATCTGATTAGGCTGTGTTCTGCATTTACTACACAAAATGGCGATTCTAAGCGGAATCGTATTATGCCGATTATATGCTTATTTGAAAATCTTGAATATAAAGAATTATATATCCCAGCATGGAAAGATGATGATAAATCTTTAGATATATATAGGCAAATATTTATTACTCTTGTAGAAAATCAGATGCGGAAAATTTCAAAAAAAAGTACAGAATGGGTAAAAATTAATTTTGAGGCTCTCTCTTCTTTTGTCGATGCTGCTCGTGGAGATGATTTCAAAAGCTTTTGCACTCAATATGCAATATATCCAGATATGAATTTAAACCTGCATGTACCTAATGCCCTGAAAAGAGATGTTGATTTGAATGAAGAGCTTTTTAAGTTATATTTAGAGGTATTTGGCGAAGACTTACATGATAAATGTGTACATCCTGATTTTGAAAAGTATTGTGATTGTTTTAATAATGATGAATTCCAAAATACAGCTCATTCTATTGCAAAAGAAATTCAGAATAAATTGAGTGGTGATAAATATAGTAATGTAATAGTTCTGGATATAATAGAATTAACTGAAAAGGAAGGGATTGTAGGTAAAAGTTGGCAAAGTTTATTTGGAGACATTTATAATCAGCGAGAGACAATCCGTTATAATTTAGGGACAGCGGCTGAACGATCTGCAATAAATCGTATGATGAAGCGGCGTAATCCGAATCTTTTGGAACAGATGGCCGATATTTCTGAACGTGAAGATGCAGACCAAATTGTTCTTCGGGTAAAAGATGCTATAGCTGAAAGTGAACATGAAGCATACATCAAGATGCTAGGTGATTTTGTAGAGTCTCATATCCAGTATTATATCAAGAGTGCATTAAGTGACATAGGGGTTTCTATAGAAAATGAACAGGGCGGACAAGATTTAATACTTAGTAAAGGGGGTTACAATAATTATTATATTGAGATAAAGTCGAGATGGGTAGATAAAGAAACTGTTGTCATGTCTCAACAACAATTTCAAAAAGCTGTTGATAATCCTGATAATTATGCTTTGATATCTGCTCAAATGTGGACTTTTGATCAAAACAGAGTTCAGAGGAAAGAGAATGTCTCTTTAGATGAAATGCAAAGTCGTATAAAAGTTTTAGATAATATAGGGTATTTAGAGGCTGATTTGCGTAGACGTGTTGATGACGCGTTTAGAGGTGAGGATACAGATATTAGAGCTGTGGGTACTTATGGAGTCCATGTCCCACAAAATGTATTTCCTGCGAGTGGATTTGGCGATTTTATAGAAAAATTGAAACGTTACTTTCAAACATCTATTTCATGATATGCAGAAAATGTAAGAATCTCGTTATATTTGTTGCACTAAAATAAACAATATGTTGCCCATATAGTTAAAAATACTTAATATGCGCATGTAAATATACGTTTATTCAAGAGAAACGAGCTTTTCATAACAATACTTGTTTTGAAAACCATCAAAATCCTTTTTATATAGCCTCTTATAATGGCACATGTAATTGCGAAATAAAAACGATTTTTATGTCAAAAGAAAAATATCCAATAAAGGCTACGAGTTACATCATAAATTTGCTTGGTGATGAACTCATTGGAAGTGACAGTCTCGCTATTTTCGAGTTGGTCAAGAATGCTTATGACGCAGATGCAACATTAGTTACCATATCATTTAATGATTTGGATTCTCCCAATCGGAATATAGTTATTGAAGATAACGGCATTGGAATGACATCTTCTGTAATTCAGAATGTTTGGCTAACTATTGGAACCGACTACAAGAAAAAACAAGCAAAAATTAGTAAAAAATTTCATCGCGTTTCATTAGGAAATAAAGGTGTGGGACGTTTGGCTGTACATCGATTGGCTGATGAAATATTGTTGGAGTCTCAGGCTGAAGGAGATTTGTTTGGTTCAAGTCTGCGCATAAACTGGAAGGAACTTGTTCGGTCTGAGGAGTATATTGAGGACCTTTCTGTGGAGGTTGAAGATGGAATATCAAAAGGGTTCGTTGACAACCATGGAACCAGAATAACATTAACAGGTCTAAAAACAAAGAAGTGGACGAAAGCTATTATTAAAGAACTGGCGCGAAAGATTGTATCAATTAAAAATCCTTTTTGTGATTTTGATTCATTTGAGATTAAATTAATTTCAAATGAACAAGAAAAACAACATTGGTTAGATGAGGTTCAATCTCCCGTTTGGATTTTGAATAAGAGTTTATATAATTTTGTCTTTAAGATTGAGCCCTCAACACAAAATGAATTTGCTTCTTTTCATTGGAAATATTCATTTAATCCAATTAATTTTCCTGGTAATAGTGGAATAATCACTGAATCTAAGGAATCCACTGATGATACACGTTTAATACTGAGGTCGGATGTGTTTGATGAACAAGTCGGCCAGAATGGAGAAAGCGGTCGACATATCCTTCAAAACAAAGATTTGATTGGTATTGGACCTATTTCCGGAGTCTTCCATGTATTTAATCAAAATGGACAAATTTTGGATTTAACCTTTGGTGCTGGGAAACGTGCTGCAATAAAAGAATTTATTAAGGATAATTGTGGCGTTAAAATATTTAGAGATAATATTCGCGTATACAATTATGGAGAACCGTCTGATGATTGGCTTGACTTGGAATTGTCTAAGATTCAGAGGATAGGAGATCATTTTAGTAAGAAAGTTACAATAGGGGCTGTTTTCCTTAGCTTGGAACAAAGTGAAGATGCTTTGAAAGAAAAGACGAATAGGGAAGGTTTTACTGATAATGAAGCATATCGATTGTTGAAGTCTATTGTACAAGAAGCGTTCGCTGTTTTTGAGAGAACCGCTGTATCTAATCGAGATACAATTGAAGCTTTTACAAAAAATACTTCAGTAGTAAGAAAAGTCGGATTTTCAACAACCATACAAGAATTAGAGGCTGAATTAACTAAACGGGGGCTTCAGCAAGAACTCTCACCTTTACTTAAAAAGGTTGAAAAGGATTACAATGATATGAGAGATGTCATGTTGAATTCAGGTATGAGTGGACTTAATCTTAGCCTTATTTTCCATGAAATCGAACGGGAGATTCGAAATCTAAACCAAAGCTTGAGTTTGAACGAAATAGACTCTGTTGGCTTGAGAAAACGAGTACAGTCACTCCTCCTACTTATTGAAAATTTTGCTCCAATTGTTAAACAAAATAAGAAATTAAAAATAAAGGCGTCTCAATTAATAGAACGAGCGAAACAGATTCACGAAACGCGATTCAAATACCATGACATAATTTTCTCATCTCCAGTTTTAACGGGAACTAATGATGATTTTGATATTGTCGGTCCTGGTAATTTATTGTTGAGTGCATTATCCAATATCATAGATAACTCCATTTATTGGGTTAAGATTAATTCAGAATTACAGAAAGATCCTCAATATCGTAAAGCTATATATGTTGGAACAGATGTTGATTCTTTTGATGGTCCAGCAATTATGATTGCTGATACTGGAACCGGTTTTCAAATGGATCCAGAAGACATGATTCTTCCTTTTCGAACAATGAGGCCTGAAGGTATGGGATTGGGGCTTTATTATGTGAATTTAGTAATGGAAACAATCGGAGGGAAATTATTGTTTCCCGATCGAAATGACTATAATATACCATCCGTATATGATGGAGCTTTTGTAGTTTTGGTTTTTCCTAAAATAGAAAACAATGATAGAAAATAATAGAATAATAATTGTAGATGATGTCGAAGAAGATCTGCAAAAATTAAGTAAAGTTTTTTATGATCATGGGATTGGGTGTAAAACATTTACATATGATGGATTGACTTTCCCTAATGCCCCATTGAATGGGGTCCGCTTTGCTTTTTTTGATATCCATTTGAGTCCAAGTCCAGAGAATATAGCTCTATTCTCGACATTGAAAGATGCCATATCCAAATACATATCAGAGGAGAATGGCATATATGTTTTAATATTCTGGTCTAATCGGAAAGATTTGGTCCCGGAATTTATTGAATTCATAAATAGAACAGATGATAGCTTTAAAGCAAAATTAAAACCAATAGCTCTTGAGGTATTGGATAAAAATGAGTTCATTAATCCTGATTCAGATCTGGAAACGAAATTGAATGCTATTCTGTCTAATGATATTGTGGAATGTCTGATAAAATTTGATGAAGCCGTTTTATTAGCGGCGACACAAACTCTAGACAATATATTATCAATAATTCCTTTTACTGATCAATGGGGTAAGACTGATCAGTTCAGCAGTGATTGTAAGGCTGTTTTTTCCAAAATAGCTGAAGCCTCTTATGGGTTTGCTCAAGCTCAAAGAAATCCGGATGCTGCAATTAAAGAGGCTATTACACCTGTTTTTGAAAGCATCTTAAAACAAAACAACGACTCATGTTGGAAAAAATTCTTAACACCACTAAGCGATGCCGGAGATTCTTCTGAATTACAATTACCCATGTCTGTTCCTACTGCAAAGTTGAACTCAATATTTCATATTGATAGTTATAATATAGATCATCGCTTAAAAACAGAACGTGGCGCTGTTTGTCCAATTACCGAGGAAAGTATTGAAGATGTATTTAGTAATATCTTTAAAATTGAATATCGTAAATGGATTGAATCTACTTTCAAATTTAAGAAAGGTACTGATATAGAGGAATTAATAAGTACATCTCTGCCCATACTTATGGAATTCAGCGCATCTTGTGATTTTTCTCAAAATAAAAAAAGAACTGAAAAATATCTATTGGGAATTATCATAGATGCAAAACATAAAATACATCCTGCGGGAGAATATACCCTAATATTACCGCCTTTCGAATACTCTGGACGGGACATTTTAATAGGACTTAATTTAAATTATAATTTTATTGATAATGCTAAGTTCGCAAGTATGGATAACCCCATATTTATCATTCGAAAAGAGATGATGGATATGATTGGGAACAAATATGCTAGTCATATTTCGCGAATCGGAATAACATCATTTCAATAATAGGATATGAGAAAAGAAAATAAGGTAAGATGTCCGGCTCGCTATAGTGAACCGGACACAAAATGGACTAAGTACAATTAAAGGGAGACCTATTAGATAGGAATTTATGAACAGATATTCATAGATAAACGCTCTATCAGATTTAAGAAATCATTTTCATGTCTAAGCTCGCATTCCCAAACGATGATTACCCTCCAACCAGCTTCTTCAAGTTCGCGTTTTACGGCTGCATCCCGTTTCTGGTTGCCTGATATCTTGTTAACCCAGAATTCCGTATTGCTCTTGGGGGTGTATGCATATTTGCAACCGGGATGTCCGTGCCAGAAACATCCATGAACGAAAATGACCGTCTTGTATCGAGGCAGAACGATGTCCGGTTTCCCGGGAAGAGTCTTGACATTGACACGATAGCGAAATCCGCGGGCAAAAAGGGCCTTGCGAAGCGTAACTTCCGGCTTCGTACCCTTGTTCCTGATTCGGGACATGACCTCCGATCTTTTTTCGCTGCTCCAGATATCCATGGCTCTCGTCAATTGGGGAATCCAGCCTTCTTAAGCTTTTGCAGGTTGAAGTAGAAGGCATACTTCATCCTGTCAGTTAACGGTTTCATTCCATCAGCGACATCCTTCATGGCTTTCCATTTCCAGTCTTCAAGAATTCGTCGACGTTTGTCCCATTCAACCATGGCTTGTATCAGTTCCAAGGTAATCTCGTCTTGACCGTTTAGCGGAGACATGGTATCGGAAGTCTCGGCTGCTTTTGCACGATCCTGCTCGGCCAGACTGTCGGCTTCCTCAAGAAGTTCCGGATTGTGTTGCCAGACATTCTCGTAAATCAGATATCCTCTGGAGATGTCGCTGTCATTCAGCTTTCGGTTGTTCTTGATTTTATATGCGATATCGCTGGCCAGGGAGGTCAGGGTCGGCTGCAACATCCCCGTGTCGCGCCCCCACGTCTCTATCTTTTTCCAAAGAGAGAACGGGATTGCCCGTATGATACCCTCCTTGTGTCGTCTATCCGACTCTTCATCGCCAACATCGCTTTTGTGGTTGCGTTTGGGGGGATTCTTCTCATCAATGAAATCCTGACGAATCTCATCGAGACTGTAAGCCCATTCATTTGAGCGGACTTTTAACCAGCACTCTTCCTTTTTGGCCCATTCGATATAGTGCGAGACGGGAGATTCTTTGAGAATAAATTCGTTGACCTGCTTCATCAGATCGTATATGAAATCTGACAGGGCTGACGATATCGACTGGTTTTTCCAGATTCGATACAAATCCAGTCGGCCCTCGGTAATGATATTCAGAAGAGACAATGTATACGGAACGACAACCTGTTTCAATTCACCGATATGATCTCCCGTGAGTTTGGTTCCGTATCGTTTGTCGGCAGTCTTGAAGAGAATGGCCTTGGCGATCATGTCCTCAAACCATGCAACGTCGATATGTTTGACGTCCGGGAGATTGTAGTTTATGAAACGGGCATAGTTCTTTTCATTTCCTCGTACTACGATGTGAGGTCCGATAGCCAGATTTCTGCCATTGTACGTTTCCTGCCATGCATTAACATATTTGGCAAGTTCTACTTTTGTAACGACCTGCTTCTTAGGGTATTTCAGATCAAAGGCCTTTTGCCGTGATTTCGTGAATCCTTCCTTGGCCCGCAGGGTCTTGTATTGTCCGCGAGCACGTTCAAAGAACCATGCCGTCTGCAGATTATTGGTCGGAGTCGCGGGTGCAAATATGTATCTTGAGATGCGCTCGATTTCTACAAGAGCCGGATTGTTGGCCGAGAAGTCGGCATCATTGACCTTGTTCTGAGTATTGGCATAGCGTGATATGCGTGAAACTATTTCCGCATATTGATCCTTGTCCTTGATGACGGACAGCTTTACCTGAACAAGAATATCTGAAATGTCGGCCTTGTCTTTCTTGGCCGTATTGTAGATGGAGGCCGTAGTTTGACCACCATTTACAATCTGCAGGTTGCTAATATGTCTGATGAAATGCCTTGTCTCATCCAATTCGATGTGATCGGCTGTTGCCGCGATACCGTTGTTGTAGGCCAGGAACATGTGAGGTTCACTCTTGATGGTTTCCCTTATGCCCTTGTTGATCTTTCCCGTGAACTGAAGAAACGAACGCACGTTCTGTTCCAGCAGACGGGATCCGTAACATTCATAAAGTTTTGCCAGACATTCTCCGGATATAATGGCAACGTATGCTTCGTAATCGGGATTGCTCAGATTTGCGGCAAGGCATGGAATTTCATATTTGTGTCCATCAAGATTCTCAAAATCCAGTTCTATGGGAACTCCTGCCTGTTCGGAAATCTTGTAAAGATACTCCACGTCTATAACCTTATAGTAGATGTTGTATCCGCAGATGACTTGGCTGGCCGGCAGTTCGCCCTTGTAGGTGCCGTTTGTCAGGATGAAGGCATTTACGCGAATCAGATTTTCGCGCAGTTCGGCATAATTGGCCAGCGTATTGGCGAATTCAAAGATTTCGGAAGATTCTGCAATCTCATTGACATAATCGTTGTATACAGCCCGGCGGAAAAAGTTCGTAATCATCTTTGAAGCCGTATCAACCTCGCTCTTGGGAATCGTACGGATCTCCGTGGTGTTGGCATAAAGGGTGATGAACAGATCCACGGTTTCGTAGTTGTCCGAGATCGCATATCCGTTTATCTTGTGTTGGCCCTTTTTCTTCAGATCGCGTTCGTCGTAGGCAACCGATACGTTCTCCGTTTCGGCTGCATCGGACAGCATGTCCAGACAGATTCGGGTAAATATCTGTTCTTGGGTATTTCCATCTTCATCACCCGACTGCATGGCGACAACGTCCTGCATAAGGGACTGGTAGAATTTTTCAATTTCTTTCATGATCAACTGTCGATTTGAAGAGTTCCGTGTCAGTCACTGCGTATTCCTCGCAAGCGGACGTGTTGATGGTGTATGTGACGTTGCTGACTCCATTGCGCAGATCCCGTTCCATGATACGGGGGAAATCCCCCGATATGCGATAGGCCTGCTCCCAGCGAATCTTGTAGCAGCGATCCTGGTACATGGGCGCGTGTTCATCGAAATATCCCGCATGAGTCAGCCCGGTATTGAACCGGTGCAGCGCAATCGTGTCAGTCGCCAATGCTTTTCGCAGGTCTTCGATTGCCTGGTTCAGGGTCTGACCGTTTTTCCGGGATACTTCTACGGAAAGATGATACAGGAAAAGCCGGTCAAGCAACGCATCATCCAGTTGGCGTTCCCCGTTTATCGTAAGTCGATCCGAGCCGTTGGTCGCGGTTGTCTTTACCTCGATGGCCCAGTCCTCACCCTGAAAGTCCCTCATGGCCTTGTCGCACCCGACCCAATATCCGACCGCTTCCGTCATGTCGGAGGTATTTCGACGTATCATGCGAGACAACAGATGAAGCTCGCCATACAAACCTTGTTGTTCGGCCGGAGAAAGTCCGGCCGCAAGTCCTCGATCGAAAAGAGTTCTCCACTTTTCAAGCTGATTCAGGACAATGCGAAGTGCGGACTTTTCGGAAGATTCACGGGTTATGGCACTTGTCAAATCCGAGCATAAGGTAGCGAACACACCGAGACAATCCGTGTGATGCAGCTGTATCAGCAACAGGTTTCTGTGCTCGAAACTCGTGTCCGGCATTTGCAGGATTCCAAGTTCCTTCAGGCTTTTGAACTGGTCAACCGGAATGGTCAGGCTACTGTCATATGAGAAAGCGATACCGTACAGGTTGTCCGGATGTCGGTATGTCCCGTATACGTACAAGGGTGACTCAACCGGAATTCTGCGTTTGGTGAGTCCGGCTTCATCTGCCAAGGCCAGATTGTTCCATATGTCCGTTATTGAATTACTGTTCATCATAAGTGTTGTCGTTGGTGCTGTCGAAGTTCTCCTCGGTAATTGCAAAGTCGGCTACCTGGTTGGCTACATAGGAGATGGCCTTGTCTGTGTCGCTGTGCGGAAATGCGATGGCAAATCCGATGAACGGCTCGTCGTCTTTCGTATAGGAGACAGCATCCTTTACTTCAGACATGTTGGAATATTCCGGATTCAGCGGATAAATCATGAGCAGGGGAGTCTGTTTGGAGCGGAACTCCTGTCTGACGAGTTGCGGTGAAGGATATTCGTGTTTCCACTCTTCTTTAGCCCTGGTCTTCCGGCCTCTGGTCTCATCAAGAGCTTTCGACAGCATGTCGTCAGGAAGGTCAATGAATTCATCGGTCGGATTGCCCACGATATGGTTCTTGCGGATATAGTATGTTCCGGCATTTTGTGCATCTTGTGCCTGCCGGCGTATGAAGCATCCTGCCTGTACGCCGTTCGGAAAGGTATGGACGCATGTGTTGCCATCTGCATTCTTGCTCATCAGTGCGATGTTCCAGGAAACAAGTTCTCCCACATCGTTCAGTTCCCGGATATAGTCGCATATGAGGTCGAGATTGACCTTGGTCAGGGACTCCGGCAGTTGGAACCGGGACAGGTAGTCGCAGACGGTATCGGAAGATATACCGGTCCACAGATAATCGTTTTTGATTCTGTCTGGAGCTCCGAGTTCTGAAAGCAGACTGTCTGTTGCCGCCAGATTGTTCCGTTTGGAGGCCGGATCCCGGAGCAGCTGGTAGGTCTCTACCAGACGACCGGCCCACGAGACCTGAATGTTCTTCGTGTGACGCATCTTGGATATGGACGTTATCTGCAACTGTCCTGGATGCGTGCGAACCTTCAGGGCATAGTTCTCCGGTGTCCCGCCTGATTCGGCCAGATATCTGAACTCTTCCCGAAGTTCGTCGCTGGCAAGCGTTATGTGGCGGTACCATTCGTTCAGCTCGTTGCTGGTAAAGAGTCGGCAAAGATCCACATAACCGGGGCGATATCCGAACCATCGTCCCATCTGCATCAGTGTGTCGTACATTTTCGACGCACGCAGAAAATAGCTCACGGACAACCCCTCGAGCGTAAGTCCGCGAGACAGCTTGTCTCCGCCAATGGCAATGACCGAAATGCCGTTCTTTTCGTTATCATAATAGGTCAAACTGTCTCCAGAGGTCCCGTTGATGGACTTGACTTCTATCTTCTGTACGGCCCGATAGAGCAGAGGCCTGATTTCCTCCCAGGTATGGCTCCGTATTTTGTTGTCGATGCGGGAAAGAACAGGTGACTCGATGATTTCTCCGGTAATGGTACGGTATGAACGGTAATCGGGAGTGTCTTCCTCGAAAATCTGCCGGAGCTCTTCCAGCATGGTTGGATCATTCGCCTCTATTTCGCTCTTGTAGTATTTGAACAGACGGTCAATAATCTCCTTGAGATGATTCTGCCATGCCTGAAAACGGGAGACGTGAATCAGCATGGAGTTGTGTTTGTTCTCCTGACCACGGGCAATTCGAATGGCACAGGTAACGATAAAACACTTGATGGCTGTTCTCAACGATTCCGGAATATCATCTATCGTCGGTTTCGGATCGTCTCTCTTGTGACCTGCGGGCACAAAGGTGTCGCTGTCCGTAACCGGGAAAACAATGGGCAGAAGATCATCGTTCCCATCGGGATTAGCCGAAGTGCCGAAGACCTTTTCGGGACCGACGTAGTTGTCCGGAGCCGGAAGGTTGATGATGAAATCCTTGGGGAAAAGATCGTCCTTGTCGAGAGGAATAAAGATGTTGGCAAACGGGGTCGCCGTATAGCCGACATAAGCAGACCGATTGAACAGCTTGATGATCTTGCAGATATTTCCGTTTATGGCGGTCGGGTCATCACCGGCCCGACTGGTATTTATGGAAGCATTGTCCGCTTCGTCATCGACAAGCAGCAGGGACTTGTTGGCTATGACATCGTGGGTGGACTGTGATTTCAACCAACTATACAGCCGTTTGAGTACGGAAACGTTTTTTTTGATCACGAGAATGATCGGCTGTGGATTGTTGAAGTTGAAGCCGGCCGTATTTGCCGCCTGCTTTGTGAAGTCGCCCCGTTCGGTGCTGGTCGTGTAGGAGTTTGCGATGGCTTTGTCAAAACCGGGAATCAGACCTACTCCGATACGTATGGTTTGGTTCATGTTGTAGGCTCTGGTATTTTGCGTGTCGAATCCCAGAAAACCTTCGTCTATGCGGGTCTGTGTCTGACTTCTTAAATTGTTGTGTATGCCGGCCAGAATGATGATCAGGTTGAATCCGGCATCGGCGGCCTTGCAGATCAGCCCCGTATAGTTGGCTGTTTTGCCGGACTGTACCTGTCCGACGACAAGTCCTTTCTTGTTGATGATGACGTCGCTGCGCTGTGGATTGAACAGCTTGTCCAGAATACGGTCGGTCAGATCATCCAGTTGGAAGATAACCTCGGGGGCAAAATGCTTCTGTTCGGCCAGGTATTTCTTGTACCGAGTCCAGAACAGCCATTCCGAACGACATTCAGCCTTGAATTCCTTCAACCATGGAATGCGGGCATCACGTCCTTCCAGAATCTGGTAGGTATCCACCTTTACGTTATAGATGGACAACAGGCTTTTCTTTAGCTCTATTTTGTTCAACCCGGCAAACATGGGCAGGCTTGTGACAGTGGAAATGGCTGTATCTATATCGCCGTCACTTACTCCGGGTTTGAATCCAATCATGGCCTGGCACATGTTGATGGCCTTTTCGTTCAGTTCATTCATTGCAGTTCGTCTATCAGGTCTTCGTATTCGTTGAAAGGCTCCATTTGTTTCAGTGCCAGTCTTGACTGTTCAGGAGTCAATCCCTGATCCAATTGCCTTTCATGGATTTGTTTTATCATTGTGCGGAGCAACCCGGGATCCATGTCCGAATAGGGTTGTTTCTGGCTGTCGTCATCGTTGGCCTCCCGCACATAGATGGTTTTGGCGGGTATG
>UMDA01022576.1_pt1 | contig 12694 bp, 10 predicted proteins | sample 1964381 | NCBI WGS metagenome assembly UMDA01 (sample SAMEA4835983, study PRJEB28245) | human gut metagenome | biome: gut microbiome; material: fecal sample | place: Denmark | collected 2008 | reverse complement strand
GGCGGTGGTCAGCAAGCTATGCGCGCTCCACGGCATTGAGAAGCCTGACGACCTGTTCCTCAACATCGGAAAGAAGACAATAACGCTCGGAAACAAGGAACTGGACGCGCTCAACGACAAGAAAAAGGAAAACTCCAAGACGTGGCGCAAGTTCGTGCCTTTCCTCGGCAACTCAAACAAGGACATAAAGAAGAAGGCTCTGCTCATCGTAGAGAAAGGATTCAACAAGAAAAAGCCGGTCATCATCTCTGAAGAGACCATCGACAACTTCATATATCCGGGATGCTGCCACCCCATACCGGGCGACGACATACTGGGATATATCGACAACCAGAACCGCATAGAGATACACAAGCGCGACTGCAAGGTTGCCGACAAGCTGAAGACAAGCTTCGGAAACAAGATACTCGACGCGAAATGGGACATGCACAAGCAGATGTTCTTCGACGCGACAATAGAGATACGGGGCATCGACCGTAAGGGTATGCTGCACGATGTGGCTGATGTCATATCAGACAAAATGGACATCAACATCCACAAAGTCACAATATCGAGCGACGACGGCATATTCGACGGACTCATAGAACTGCGCGTACACGACCGCAGTGAGGTGAAAGAGATAATGAAGAGTCTAAAGAAAATAAACGGATTGCAGGAGGTTTTGCAGACACAATAAAGTCTGCGGCATGCTCCCGCAATTCCTACAAGACATCACATCTGCCGCGCCAGCCAGTAGAGACGCAAAATCTTGCGTCTCACGAGCAGATACAGCATATTTTCACCGGCACACATCCGCACCGCCATATAGCGCAAAATTCCCTCGGGAGACGCAAAATCTTGCGTCTCTACTTTATTTGTACACACTTTCATTGGCAAACATCCACACAGCCATATCGCGTAAAGCTAACTCGGGAGACGCAAGATTTTGCGTCTCTACTTTATTTGTACACACTTTCATTGGCAAACATACGCGCTGCCATATCGCACAAAGTTCCCTCGGGAGACGCAAAATTTTGCGTCTCTACTTTATTTGTACATACTTTCATTGGAATACATCCACACAGCCATATCGCGCAAAGCTAACTCGGGAGACGCACAATCTTGCGTCTCTACTTTATTTGTACATACTTTCATCGGCACACATACGCGCCGTCATATCGCGCAAAACTAACTCGTGAGACGCAAGATTTTGCGTCTCTACTTTATTTGCACACACATTCATTGGAATACATTCACACCGCCATATCGCACAAACTCCCTTGTGAGACGCAAAATCTTGCGTCTCTACTTTTACAATACACCTAAATAAACAAAACAAGGCGGCAATGAATAAACCAGCTTGAAATCACACATAAAAAACCGCATTGCACGCAATCTTACTGATGTCCGAATCGCGACCTCGGCTGACCGTATATTTATACATTCCCCACCGCCGCATGCATATTTATACACCACCAACTCCACGATACCCGTGTATTTGCCAGCCAAACGCCATCCGGGCGCAAATAAGCGATTCTCAGGCACTTCAGCCAAACCGTTGAGCGTCAGTCATTTGGCACGACAGACACCGCAGGACACACTTTATTGACATGCGAAAGAGCCTCTTCCGTCACGCAGGAAAGGCTCTTCCGTATGGCGGAACGGTCTTTCCCACCCCACCGTAAAGCCTTTCCGGGAACGCAAAACAGCCCTTTCCACACATCCTGACAGTCTGTGCTCACTCTCCACAGACATCATACGCATGCGGAAAAGGCTTTTCCGCACCGACGGACACATGGCGAACCGTCTCACCGCATTCTCTTTCACGATTTTGTTTTGTCAAAATAAAGTCAAGCCACAACTGCATATTTATGCAACTGACAGACCGTCACAAGCGTCTTACAGTATGCCGTCATCCTCACGCAAAGCGCAGCCGGAACATGCGTGAACCTGCATAACGGCATGGTTATCCTCACGAATCACACCACCGGACAGCATCCGGCGCGACGCCACTCTGTCCGCAGCGCCCTCCTCCACAGCCTCACATAAACAAAAAACCCCGATGCCTGAGGCACCGGGGAATGATGTTACACACATTAACGATTACTCACCCTTGGTGTTGTCGTTGAATGTTGCCACGCGGTTGAACTCTACCTGCTCAAACAGTTTGTCGGTAGCGCCCATACCCTTTGTGGAGAGTCGGTTAGACGAAATCTTATACTTCTTTACGAGAGCCTTCTTTACTGCCTCGGCACGAGCCTCAGACAGCCTCTGGTTAAGCTCAGCCGAGCCTTCCGGAGAAGCATATCCCTTGATCTCAACCTTTGCGTCCGGATGGTTCTTCATGTAGTTGGCGATGAGCTCTATCGGCGCATACTGTGCCGGGTCGATGACACTCTTGCCCTGACGGAAGAGCACTGTCGGCTGCAGGTTGGTAGCTGTCGCAGGCTTTACATATACAGGCTGCTTGCTGTTCTTGCAGTCCTGCAGAGCCTTCTCGAGGTCAGCTATCTGACGGTTCTTTGCTTCCAGCTCAGAGTCCTTGCCGCTCAGCTCACCGCGAAGACTGTTCACCTTGGCGTTGAGAGCGTCTATCTCAGACTGGTCGCGCAGCTCTGCAATCTTGAAGTTATGCGTTCCGTTCGAGTTCTTGAACTTGTATACGATACCAGCGTTGAGCTGTACAAACGAACGGTCGATATCGTATTTCACGCCATCATAGCCCGCACCGTTGAGCCCGTAGTTGATGGACGGCTCGAGATAGAACTGCCACTGCTTGTCAGAACCGAAGTTGAAGGCGAAGTCGAGAGCCACCTTCGATGTGAGCACGTCAGTCTTGTAGGCTGACGAAGGATGTCCGAAGACATGTCCCCATCCGAATCCGTAGAGTGCGGAAACCTCAAACAGACGCGGTTCACCCTTGTATCCGCCGAACCAGTTTGTGAGGTTCACCGTTCCGAGCAACGATGTGTTGAGATAGTTTACGAGCGTACCCGTTGTCGTACCGTTGGTGTTCTTGAAGTAGGCATTGCTCTCGGCAGCCAGTCCGAATACCGGTGTGAAGTTGCGTCCGATGCGGAGACCTGCATTGGGCTGGAGGTTCTTGAGCCATCCGTGTCCAGTTGTGGCAGTCGCCACACCGCCGTTTACGCCGATATAGAAGTTGTCGAATGTCTTGCTTTCAGTCACCGTCTGGGCAGAAACCGATATTGCCGATGCAATGACCGCTGCCATTAAAAATAATCTTTTCATCTTTCCAATAATTTAATTTGGTTTGTAAATAAATACTATCCGCAAATAATCAATTCACTACAAAGAAACGAAAATAATGGATACGCTCCAAGAATAAATGTCAAAAAAATACATTCAAATTCGAAAAATATTATAATTGGCACGATGCCGGAGATATTTTCGGAAAATATGAATAACCGGTATGACAATCTGAACATACGCTTTCATCACATGCAGCACAAAAAACAGATGCCTCCCGCAACAATTCTGTCTGCCGGAGGCATCTGAGCCGGTTAGTTCATATAAGTTTGTGAGTGTCCTGAGCACGCTCACCGGACGGTATGTCCCTCCACGCTCAGCGGAGCACTACCTTCCTTCCGTTCACCACGTACAGTCCGGACGAAAGTCCACTAACGTTGGTGCTTCCGTCCACCTTGCCCGAAAAGACCTCTTTTCCGTCCGCCGTCACCACGCGCACGTCCACAGGCGAGGAGGCAGAAAGGGTTATGGTGTGGTCTGACGTGCCGACGCTGAGCTGTCCGTCACCGTTCCCTTCCACACCGACTATGCCCGAGGAAGTGTTCTTCACAAACACAGCCGCATTGTTGCTCTGTGCCAGATTGGCTATCTCTCCGGCTTCAAGCTCTTTGAGAGGAGAGTATATCTCAAGACTCGACTTGAGCATCCGTCCGCTGACAAGAGCCTCAACCTCTTCCGGATTGAACGCCGACCGCCAGAAGAACAGTTCGCCCAGAGTGCGGCTTGCGCTGCCCGAAGCGTCGCCCACGGTCATCTTGCCCGGAGTGAGACGCTCGGCAAGCTCGCCCGCCTGACTGTCGTCCACATAGAGGATGACACGTTTCTGCGCATAATAGTGGGACACTGTCACGGTGTGCCATGCTCCGTCGTCCACAGACACATTGCCTTCAATCTGATTGCCCTGATATGACGTGTATCTCACGGTGCCGTCAGCGGTTATGTCCACCTGACCTATGACGCTTCCGGCAGAGTTCTCCACGGTGAACAGACGTCCGGCATCGCCGCCCTTGAACCTTATGCTCACCGTGAACGGATGCAGGATGTTCTCGCCACGGAACTCTATCACGTCACCTCCCGAGAGCGTTGCCCCGCCGCTCATGTCGCGTACCGGCTGCGGCTTTCCGTCCTCGAGAGCGTCGAACAGCGACGGCGGCATGGCATAGAAGAACTCGTTGTGACCGTTGGTTGTAGGATGCGCGTTGTCCGCCATATATCCCGTCGCCCATTTGCCGGTGCCGTCGTCTATAGCTCCGAGCGTATTCACGGACGGCACATCCCACTCGTGTATCAGGAGATTCATGCGTTTGATGTACTTGTAGTCGTCAAGGGTGTAGTCTCCGCGCGTATAGTTGTTCATCACAACCGGTATCTTCCCGTCTTCGCGCACCTTTCTTATTATCTTCTGCATGTTGTCACTGAACTTCTGCATGAGTGCCTGTTTGTCGGAAGCCTCGTGAATGCCCTCATTTCCCATGGACAGACCTATGATGACATAACGTCCGAAGTCGTGTATGAGCTCGTCGTAACGGTCGAGCAGGTTCTGCGTGTTGTTTCCTCCTATCGACACACCCGAAACGGTGAAAGGATTGTCGCTCTGCTTTCGCTGATAACGTGTGCGCATCAGGTTACCGTAAAGATAGGCGTAGCCATGGAAGTCGGTGGCTCCCTGTCCGTTGGCTACGGATGAGCCGAACACCGAAATCTTATACTCGTCTATCGGCGCGTCGAGGGAGAATACATAATTGTTCATGTCGAGCGACACGGTGTATGTGCCACGGTTGAGACGTATGTTCTCCACGCTGTATCCCTCAGATGCCATCGCCACCTTGTCGCGGCTGCCGGACAGACGCTTTACAGCCAGCTCGTCGCTGTTGTTGAATGCGAAATAGAAATACTTGTCGGAGAAGAGGAATACATATCCTTCGTTCATGTCGACCTCCGAACGCCACACTCCGTTGCCGGCATACTCCACCGTCGTACCGTCAGGAACGATGTTGCCCTTCACATAGAGCACGAGAGGCGTTACGCTGTACTCATTCTTGCGCGAGTCATATCTCACACGCACCACCTGTGTCTCTGTCACCTCGATGGGGGCTCCGCCCTCGGCAAGACCGCCTTCTGTGTCAGCCGCACCGAGCGTCACACGCTCTCCGTTTGTGTCGGTCGCGCTGATGCTGTATGTGCCCGGCTGCATACGCAGATACGCCTCGAAGATGCCAGTACGGCTGTTGTCACGACGCAGTTCGCGCATTGCCACATCCTTGCCGTCCTCAGACGCTGTGCCGGTGATGGTCATCGACCTGTACTCTCGCGGGTCGGCGGGACGTTCGCCACCCTCATACTCCTCTATCTTAATGATGTTGACGTGTGCCATTCCTCTCTCGCGCTTGAACGTGAAGAGAATGTTTCCGTCCTTGTCCGGATAGATATAATCGCTCACGGCGACATTCCTCACATTGCCCTGAATGGCTTTTCCCTGAGTGTCGAAGCCTCCTATGCACCGTCCTGTAGTGGTGAGCCATGTGCTCCACGAGCTCTGTCCGTCTACAGTATAGATGCTGTTGCGGTCTGTGGTCTCGTTCACGATGCGGCTTCCGAATATGTGCAGCTTGTAACAGCGGCTTTTGTCCAGTCCGGAAAAGCGTATCTGACGCTCGTTGTCGTCGTTCACCCACACGTAGTCTTCGGTCGCTGTCTGTATGGCAAGGTCTCCGAGGTTTTCCTCCGTCGGGTTGTTCACGCCTCCGGCGTTCACCCCGTTAGTCTCCATCATCTGCAGAGTCTCTGCCGTAATGCCCGTTTCGGTGTTGTCGGAGTTGACGAGATTAAGTTTCGTTCCCTTTGGTATCTGGTTGCTCGAAGCCCTTCCGGAGGTGAGATTGTTCCAGTAATTGCCGTTCCTGTCGGCTCCCACGGTCTGGTGTCCGCGCGAGTTGTTGTCGGTCTCGCCAAGGTCTATGTAGATGCGCTGCGCCAGACGAAGGTTTGTGTTGGGCCTTTCCAGTCCGTCAATCTCCTCTATCTTCATGGCGTTGACGTGCACCATACCGTTGATGTTCTTCTTTATTATCGTGAAAGTTATGTTTCCGTCTCTGTCGGGAAACACTATTCCGCTTTCCAGTATCTTGTTGTTGTTGCCGTTGTATCCGCCGTCTCCTATGCCCTTTCCCGACATCTGATGGAATCCGCTCCAACTGTTCTCACCCCGGAACAGGAATTCCGCAGAGCGCACTTCCTCCGTGTTGCGGCTTCCGAAAGCATGGAAACGGTAGCCTTTGTTCTTGTCAAGACCGCGGAACGTTATGAAATTGTAGTTCTGGAAAGACTCGAGGAAGATGTAGTCTTCGGTAGCCGTAGCCACGGCAAGGTCGCCGAGAAGTCCGGCAGACGGCGAGATGAGTCCGCCTCCTCCGCTCAGTCCGTTGGTCATGAAACGGGTGTTTATGAACACACTGTAACCGGTCGGCTCGTTCCTGGAGTTCACCACATCGAACGAAGTGTTCGGATAGAGATAGTTGTTGCCCGAACTTTTCACATTCGTCCAGTAGTTTCCGTTGGCGTCCGCACCTGTTGTCTGGTGGCCGCGCGAATCGTTGTCCGGCTCCCCGAAGTCTATGTACATTGTCTGGGTGGTGTTCTGCGCACCGACATAACTGAATAATGGAAGCATGAGCATTGCTCCGCAAATAAGTAATTTCTTATACATGTATAGCAGGTTTTTGGTTATGTTATTATCAGATTGGACTCTACAAAGTTATAACTTTTTGTCATTACGGCAATATAAAAGCCACATTATTATATTTATTTTATTACCCGCGCATAACACATCGATGACAACCGCAGGCACACGTCGTCAATACGCGCATGTGAACATCCGCAGGCTACGACACCGGAAAGCGTCTGTCATGGCAAAAAAAAGGTGCCGGAACAGACACACCGCACAACAACCGTGTGCCGTATGCTGTTCTGACACCTTATTATATATATGTCTCTGCCTGTCAGACAGGCGTCGTCCGTCAGACAAGAGACACCTTACAGTTTCTCAATCAGCTTCATTCCTTCATCCACAGCCTGCATGTTGAGGGGGATGAGGGCGTGATGCCGTTCGGGCAAAGTCTTGTAAAGAGCCGAGTTAAGACCCTCCGTGCTCACTACAGGACAAACCTTAAGCAGACCGCCGAGGATTATCATGTTGAACACCTTGGCGTTTTTCATCTCCGCAGATTTCTCCATCGCGTTGATGCGATACACAGAGATGTCCTTGCGGGTGGGCGGATTGATTATTCCGAAAGAATCGTATATCAATATGCCACCGGGCTTCACCTTCGGCTCAAACTTGTCGAGAGAAGGCTGGTTGAGCACTATCGCCACGTCGTAATGGCTGAGAATGGGTGATGAAATGCGCTCTTCGCTCACAATGACAGTCACGTTTGCCGTTCCGCCACGCTGCTCCGGACCGTACGCCGGCATCCAAGTGACCTCCTTGCCTTCCATCAGTCCCGAATAAGCAAGTATCTTGCCCATTGACAAGACACCCTGTCCTCCGAATCCGGATATTATTATTTCTGCTTTCATTCGTTTGTAGTGTCTTTTAAATCACCCTTTGGATACTGTTTGAACATGTTCTCTTCCATCCACTCGTTTGCCTTCACCGGTGTGAGCTTCCAGCCGCTGTTGCATGTCGCGACAATCTCAACCAATGACGAGCCCTTGCCTGCCATGGATGCCTCGAAAGCCTTTCTGATGGCTTTCTTTGCCTGTTTTATCGCCCCGACAGTGTGCACGCTCTGGCGCGAGACGTAGCAAGTGCCGCGCAGAGTGGCGGCAATCTCGGTCATGTTGAGCGGATAGCCGTGCAGCTCAGGGTCACGTCCATAAGGACAGGTACTTGTCTTCTGACCTATGAGAGTGGTTGGAGCCATCTGTCCGCCGGTCATTCCGTATATGGCGTTGTTGATGAATATTATGACGATATTCTCTCCGCGGTTGAGCGCGTGGATGGTCTCGGCTGTTCCGATGCAGGCAAGGTCGCCGTCGCCCTGATAGGTGAAGACCATCCGGTCGGGCCAAAGCCGCTTGATAGCTGTGGCAAGTGCCGGTGCGCGACCGTGCGGAGCTTCCTGCCAGTCGATGTCAAGATAACGGTAGGCGAACACCGCGCAGCCCACCGGACACACTCCGACAGTCTTGTTCTCCATCCCCATCTCCTCAATAACCTCTGCCACCAGCTTGTGCACAACGCCGTGCGAGCAACCCGCACAGTAGTGCATCTGGGTGTCGTTCATGAGCTTCGGTTTGCTGTAAACCAGATTCTCAGGTGATATTATGTCATTCATGCCAACTTCTCCTTTATTGCGTTAACTATTTCCTCCGGCTCGGGAACAATACCGCCAAGACGGCCGTAATGCTCAACCTTCACCGTTCCGTTCAATGCGAGACGCACGTCCTCGACCATCTGACCGGCGTTTATCTCTGCGACAAGCACTCCCTTGCAGTCTTTAGCGACCGAGCAGAGAGGCTTCTTCGGGAAGGGCCATAAGGTGATGGGGCGGAACAGACCGGCTTTGATGCCCTGTTCACGCGCCAGCTCGATGGCTTTCTCCGCCACGCGCGCGGCACTTCCGAACGCCACGATGACATAATCCGCATCGTCGGTCATCAATGTCTCGTATCTGACTTCGTTCTCCTCTATCTGCCTGTATTTCTCCTGGAGATGCAGGTTGCGCTGTTCCATTATCTCGGACTTCAGCTCGAGCGACGTGAGAATGTTTGGCTTACGGTCCGCGCTGCGTCCTGTCGTCGCCCAAGGACATTCCTTCAGAATCTGCTCCTCTGTGCGTCTGGGCTTCTGCGGAGGCAGAACCACCTTCTCCATCATCTGTCCGATCACTCCGTCGGAGAGAATCATGGCAGGATTACGATACTTGAACGCCAGTTCGAAAGCAAGGTCCACAAAGTCAGCCATTTCCTGAACCGAGTTCGGAGCGAGCACAATGACATAATAGTCACCGTTTCCTCCGCCCCTCGTTGACTGGAAATAGTCGCTCTGCGACGGCTGTATTGTCCCCAGTCCGGGACCTCCGCGCTGCACGTTTACAAACACTCCGGGTATCTCCGCGCCCGCCATATATGATATACCTTCCTGCATGAGTGCCACGCCCGGGCTTGACGAGGAGGTCATAACCCTCTTTCCGGCTCCTGCCCCGCCGTAAACCATATTGATGGCAGCCACCTCGCTTTCCGCCTGAATGACCACCATGCCGGTCGTTTCCCATGGTTTCATTACCGACAACGTCTCGATTATCTCGCTCTGAGGAGTTATCGGATAGCCAAAGAAGCCATCTGCGCCGCATCTGACGGCAGCGTGGGCAATGGCCTCATTGCCTTTCATAAGTGTTACTTCATGTTGTGCCATAGAACTCAATCCTCCATTTTTTTCTTATAAACCGTTATACATCCGTCGGGACAGACTATTCCGCACGACGCACAACCGATGCAGTCGTCCGGACTCACCACCTCGGCGAACGGATAACCATGCACATTCACCTTCTTGCGTGCCAAAGCAATAACGTCTTTCGGGCAAGCCTCCACGCAGAGCGAGCAGCCCTTGCACCGGTCGGTATTTACAACAATAGCACCTCTAAATTTTCCCATTGTCCTTATGTTTTTAATATGTGGCAAAACCGCCAACGCCATTCACCTGTGCAGTCAGGGCGCAAGAAGTCCGCCACATGGTTTTTCCTCATGGATTATATATATCCTTACAGTAGAAGTCAAGGATATTCTCAACCATCTGTTTTGCCTCTACCGCAGGCGACTGAGGGTCAAGCTCTATTGCCTCATTATAATTCTCGATGGCATGCTTCCAGTCGCCGCGCTGCCGGCACTCGTTACCGAGCCTGTAATACTCTTCTGCCGTCACTGTCTGTAATACTCTTTTTTGCCTGCGGCAAGCGTGTTCTTCATGAGCGAGCATATCGTCATGGGACCCACTCCACCCGGAACAGGCGTTATGAATGAACATTTCGGAGCCACCTCATCGAACTTCACGTCGCCGTTGAGTCTGAATCCGCTTTTGCGTGAAGCGTCCGGCACACGCGTCGTTCCTACGTCGATGACAACCGCGCCCTCCTTCACCATGTCGGCGGTGACAAAATCCGGCTGTCCTATAGCAGCGATGATAATGTCAGCCTCACGGCATTCCTCCTTCAGAGTCTTCGACCGTGAATGGCACACCGTGACCGTTGAGTCGCCATACTGCTTCTGCATCATCAGCTGCGCCATGGGTTTTCCCACGATGTTGCTGCGTCCGAGGATGACGCACTTCTTGCCCGAAGTCCCGATATTATACCTCCGGAGCAGTGTCAGGATGCCCAGTGGAGTGGCTGAGATGAAGCAAGGCAGCCCTATCGCCATGCGTCCCACGTTTATCGGATGGAACCCGTCAACGTCCTTGCGATAGTCTATCGCCTCTATTATCTTCTGCTCGTCGATGTGCGCGGGGAGCGGCAGCTGCACGATGAATCCGTCCACATCCTCATCCCTGTTGAGTCTGTCGACGCACCCGAGAAGCTCCTCCTCCGTCACGTTGTCCTCATAACGTATGAGTGTCGACTTGAATCCGCACTGCTCGCAGGCAATGACCTTGTTCCTGACATAAGTCTCCGAACCACCGTCATGCCCCACGAGCACTGCCGCCAGATGCGGTTGTTTGCCGCCTCCGGCAACTATATTCTTAACCTCTTCGGCTATTTCAGCCTTTATAGCTGCCGCCGTTGCCTTTCCGTCTATCAGTTGCATAATGATTATTTAAAATTTAGGCATACCCTTCATACGTCCCATCATGCCTGCCATTTTACTCATAGAGCCACCTGTCACCATCTTCATCATCTTGCGGGTCTGGTCGAACTGCTTGATGAGACGGTTCACATCCTGGATGCTCGTGCCGCTTCCCTTAGCTATGCGCATACGTCTGCTCTGGTTGAGAATCTCCGGATTGGTGCGCTCTTTAGGCGTCATGCTGCGTATGATAGCCTCGATGCCCTTAAAAGCATTATTGTCTATGTCAACATCTTTCAGAGCCTTGCCCACTCCCGGAATCATCGCGGCAAGGTCCTTTATGTTTCCCATCTTCTTTATCTGTTCTATCTGACCGAGGAAGTCATTGAAGTCGAACTTGTTCTTCTGTATCTTCTTCTGCAGCCTGCGGGCTTCCTCCTCGTCGAACTGTTCCTGTGCGCGCTCCACAAGACTCACGATGTCGCCCATGCCAAGTATGCGGTCAGCCATTCGTGAGGGGTGGAACACGTCCACAGCATCCATCTTCTCGCCCGTACCTACAAACTTTATAGGCTTCGTGACAACCGAGCGTATGGACAGCGCGGCACCTCCGCGTGTGTCGCCGTCGAGCTTGGTGAGAACCACTCCGTCGAAATCGAGCCGGTCGTTGAACTCCTTCGCCGTGTTCACGGCGTCCTGACCAGTCATGGAGTCGACCACGAACAGAGTCTCGTCAGGATTGAGTTTTTCCTTCAGATTGGATATCTCGTCCATCATCGCCTCGTCCACGGCGAGTCGTCCGGCTGTATCCACAATCACCACATCGTTGCCTTTTGCCTTCGCCTCGGCTATGGCGTGCATGGCAATCTCCACAACATCGGTGTTGCCCGGTTCCGAATAGACAGGCACTCCCACCTGCTCGCCCACCACCTTCAGCTGTTCTACGGCAGCCGGACGGTAAACGTCGCACGCCACGAGCAGCGGTTTGCGGTGCTGTTTGTTGCTCAGCATGTTGGCGAGTTTTCCGCTGAAGGTGGTCTTACCCGAACCCTGCAGACCGCTCATGAGTATTATCGCCGGTTTGCCTGTGAGGTGCAGCTCCGCCGCCTCGCCTCCCATGAGCTCGGCAAGCTCGTCGTGCACAATCTTCACCATGAGCTGGCTGGGCTTCACAGCCGTCAGTACATTCATTCCGAGTGCCTTCTTTTTCACCTCGTCGGTGAAGCTTTTTGCCACTTTGTAGTTCACGTCGGCATCGAGCAACGCTCTTCTCACGTCCTTAAGAGTTTCGGCTACGTTTATTTCGGTTATCTTTCCTTCACCCTTGAGAATCTTGAAACTGCGTTCAAGTCTGTCGCTTAGATTTTCAAACATATTTGTTCCGATGTTGTTATTTTTTCATTGATGTTTATCAGCCTGTCAATCCACGCCGCTCCAAAAAGCCCGGAATGTGACACGGCTGATTACAAAATTAAGTAATTATAATGAAAAAGACCAACTAAAACAGGGTATTTAAAATATTTTAAAACACTGCCGGTGAAATTGCGCACACATGTGCTTGCGGTGTGCATAAAAAAGCTGTCAACTCACTGCAATACACCGTTTTGACCGTCGGACGACCGCCGTCACGCGAATGCAATGACACTCACGGTCCGTAACTGAATCT
>UMDA01025032.1_pt1 | contig 12759 bp, 10 predicted proteins | sample 1964381 | NCBI WGS metagenome assembly UMDA01 (sample SAMEA4835983, study PRJEB28245) | human gut metagenome | biome: gut microbiome; material: fecal sample | place: Denmark | collected 2008 | reverse complement strand
GATGGAGGCGAACGATGCCGCTTGACGCGATCTGCCTGCGGGCATTGACAAATGAATTGAAGGGGCAGCTCCTCGGCGCGCGCATCGACAAGGTGCAGCAGCCCGCGCGCGACCAGATCATTCTGCTGCTGCGCGGCAATTTGAGACTGCTGCTCAACGCGGGGGCAAACCAGCCGCGCATTCAGCTTACCAATATTCTGCGCGACAACCCCGCCCAACCGCCGATGTTCTGCATGCTGCTGAGAAAGCACCTGGTCGGCGCGCGCGTGCTTGCGATCGATCAGCCGGATCTCGAGCGCATGGTGATCCTGACGCTCCAGTGCACGGACGAGTTTGGTGAGATCAGCCAGAAGCAGCTCGTGCTCGAGTGCATGGGGCGGCGGTCGAACCTTGTACTGCTCGATGCGCAGGGACGCATCGTCGAATGCCTGCGCCGCGTGGACGCAGACCTTTCCACTGCGCGCCAGCTGCTGCCCGGTCTTTTCTACCGTTTGCCGACGCCGCTCGACAAGCTCTCCCTCCTCACACAGGAGAATGACTCCATCGCCCTCGCACGGCGTGGCGGCGAGGAGGAAGCGGCTGTCGACAAGTGGGTGCTTGACCATTATACCGGCATTTCGCCGCTCATCGCGCGTGAGCTTGCCTTCCGCGCAGGCGGCGCGACCGATGTGCGCTTCGGCGCACTGAACGGCGCACAGCGCGAGACGCTGGCGCAGGAATTTGCCGATACCGCAAGCGCCATCAAGGAGGATCGTTACACGCCCGTTATCCTCTACCGCAACAGCAAGCCCGTGGACTTCACCTACCGTCTCATCGCGCAGTACGGCGCAGAGACGCAAGTGGAAACGCGCGAGGATTTTTCGTCGATGCTCGACGAATTCTACGACGCGCGCGAGCGGCAGGAGCTTTCCGCTCGCCGCGGCCGCGAGCTGACGCACGCGGCGAGCGTCGCGCGCGACCGCATGGCGCGAAAAGCCGAGAACCTGAAGCGCGACTATGCCGCCACGCAAAAGCGCGATGAATTCCGCCTGCGCGGCGATCTCATCACCGCAAACCTTTACCGCATGAAGGGCGGAGAGCGCGTCCTGCAAGCCGAGAACTACTACGAGGACGGCTGCCCGCTCATCGACATCCCGCTCGACCCGCTGCTCACCCCGCAGCAGAACGCCGCGAAGAACTACAAGCAGTACAACAAGCTCAAAACCGCCGAATTCCACCTGCGCGAGCAGATCGAGAAGGCAGAAAACGAGCGTGCGTACTTAGAGAGCGTCTTGCAGGAGCTTGCGCAGGCGGAGACGGAACAGGAATTCAATGAAATTCGCCGCGAATTGCAGGAGACGAACTATCTCAAAAAGTTCTCCGGCAAAAAAGAGCAGAAACGCGCCTTTGCGCCGCGCACGTTCAAAACCTCCGGGGGGCTTGAAGTCCTCGTCGGACGCAGCAACGTGCAGAACGACCAGCTCACCAAAAAGGCCGACAAGCGCGACTACTGGTTCCACACCCAGCATATCCATGGCTCGCACGTTATCCTGCGCTGCGCGGGGCTGACGCCGGGCGACGAGGATCTGCGCGAGGCGGCGATGCTCGCGGCCTACTTCTCGCAGGCGAAGGAGAGCAGCGGCGTACCCGTCGACTACTGCCCCGTGAAATTCGTCAAAAAGCCTGCGGGCGCGCGCCCCGGCATGGTGACCTACGACAACTACCGCACGCTCTATGTCACGCCCGAGGAAGGGCTTGCCAAAAAGCTCTTTATCAGGTAAACTGTTGGAAAGCGATCCCCCTCTCCCCTGTTGGACGGCAAAAGCAAGTTTGATGTTGGAAAGGAGCCCCACCCATGGACAAGAAAAAGAAGACTCTGCTCATCACCGCCGGCATTGCCGCAGTGCTGCTCGCCGCCGCGCTGTTCCTGAGCCGCCCGCAGCCGCTCGGCGAGCTGCTGCACACGGACGAGATCGAGCCGCCGATTCGTGCGATCTTCTCCCTCGCCGCCACCGTTTCGACCGAAAACGGTGAAACGAGCGGCGTGTGCGACTATACTGCCGAACCTGACAGCGAAGCGGGACAGGCGCTGCTTGATGCGCTGAGCGGCATTTCTGCGCACCGCCGTTTCCGCCTGCCGACCTCGCCGGTCAGCGGGATCGGTGCGCAAGACAACTATGTTTCCATCTGGTTCCGCGCAAATGGCCGCGACCATGATCTCTATCTCTTTGCAGACGGTTCCGTTCTCTATGATGACGCATCGCGCAGCGTTGCCTACGTTCTTGACAGCGATGCCGAGGACGCTTTCCGCGCGCTCGTGAATGTCATCTTGCGCTACGGAACCAAGCAATAAACCTTTTGCAACACAAAAAGTATCCCGTATGCCAAAGCATACGGGATACTTTTTTGTCGTTTTACAGCGCCTTGGGCGGCATTTCCCAGGCAAAATGATCGGTGTGCAGCAGGTGGTGCGACTTTTCGCCAAGCGGAGAGCCAAGATAGTCGCGATAGAGCGCCTTGACGTCCGGATTCTCGTGCGAGAAGCGCAGCAGCTCGTCCTGATCGAGCCGCCAGAGGACGCTGCCGCGATCCTCGGCAAGCTCCACGCCGTCGTGAATGGGCTGACCGCCGCCGCCGGCGCAGCCGCCGGGACAGGCCATAACTTCAACAAAGTCGTAGCTCACTTCGTCGCGTCTGACCGCCTCGATGAGTTTTCTTGCGTTTCCAAGTGAGCTGACGACCGCAACGTGTACGTCCCCTGCGCCGGGGATATTGAACGTTGCTTCCTTCCACCCGTCCATGCCGCGCACAGCGGTGAAAGCGTCAGGATCGGGATTTTTGCCCGTGACGAAGAAGTACGCCGAGCGCAGCGCCGCGTCCATCACGCCGCCGGTCGCGCCGAAGACGACCGCCGCGCCGGTAGCCGAACCGAGCGGGCTGTCAAACTCCTCCTCGGGCAGATACTTCGGCTCGATGTGGTTCGCGCGCATCATGATATTGAGCTCGCGCGTTGTGATGCTCACATCGACCTCCGGGTCGCCCGCGTCGTTTTTCATCGTGGGCAGCTCGCATTCGCTCTTTTTCGCCACGCAAGGCATGATGGAGACAACGAACAGACGCTTTGCGTCGATGCCGGCCTTTTCGGCAAAATAGCTCTTCGCAACGGCGCCGAGCATCTGCTGGGGCGACTTCGCCGTGGAGAGGTTGCCCGTCAGTTTGGGATACTGCGACTTCACGAACCGCACCCAGCCGGGGCAGCAGGAGGTGAACATCGGCCACTGGTACTGCTCTTTATGCGTGAAGCGCTCGATAAACTCGCTGCCCTCTTCCATGATGGTGAGGTCGGCGGCAAAATCCGTGTCGAACACATAGTCAAAGCCCAGCTCGCGCAGCGCCGCGACCATGCGCTTCGGCGTTGCAAAGTCGCTTGCAAGGCTGAACTGCTCCGCCCAGGCCGCGCGCACCGCGGGCGCGACCTGCGCCACGGTGATGACGTTCGGATCGTCGATCGCATCGAAGACAAGGCCCGTGTCGTCGCGCTCGCGCAGCGCCGCCGTCGGGCAGTGGGTGATGCACTGGCCGCAATAGGTGCATTCGGTGTCCTGAATGCGGCGGTTGTACGATGCGTCCACCACCGTGCGCGAACCCGTACCGAGCAGATCCCAGATCTTCACGCTCTGTATCTTCTCGCACACCTGAATGCAGCGCAGGCACTGCACACACTTGTCGTTCTCGCGAATGAGGGGCGTGGAATAATCCAACGCCTCGTGCCGCAGCTTTTTGGGGAAGTGCGTACCGCGCATATTGAAGTCGTTTGCCAGCTGCTGAAGCGTGCAGTTGCCGCTTCTCGTGCAGTTGGTGCAGGATGTCTCGTGGTGCGAAAGGAGCAGGCGCAGGTTCATGCGCCGCGCCTCGCGCGCCTTGGCGCTGTTGGTAAAAACGACCATGCCGTCCGCCACCACGTTGTCACACGCGGGGACGAGGCGTTCCATGCCCTCTACCTCCACGCAGCAGATGCGGCATGCTCCGATCTCGTTGATGTCCTTTAAGTAGCAGAGTGTGGGGATATTGATGTTGACCGAGCGCGCCGCCTCGAGGATCGTGGTATTCTCGGGCACCGTAACGCTCTTGCGGTCGATGGTCAGCGTAACGTTTCTTACCATTTGCCCTTCCTCCCTCCGCGGAAAATTCCGTAGCCGAAGTGGTCGCAGCGCAGGCAGCGCGACGCCTCATTGTAGGCCTCTTCATCCGTCAGCCCGCACTCGATGCACTTGAAATCGTGCTTGCGCTCGCCTGCCTCGCGCTCGGTGGTGTCGATGCGGCCGTGGGGCGGCTTGTTATTCAGCCGCGGCGTCGGCACAACCACACCGGGGTCGATCTCATGGTGGAAGCCGAGATATTCGTCGATGTTCGCCGCGGCGACCTTGCCGGCCGCGATGGCGCGAATGACGGTCGCGGGGCCGGTGACACAGTCGCCGCCGGCAAAAACGCCGTCCATATTGTCGATCTGCCCGCTCGCCTCGGTGACAAACGCGCCGCGCTTGATGGCGATCTTCGTCTGCTCAAAGCCATGCGTCTCCACGCCCTGACCGATGGCAACAACGACAACGTCTGCCGCGATGCGCTTTTCGCTGCGCTTGGCCTTTTCGGGCGCGGGACGGCCCTTCTTGTCCATCTCACCGATGATCTGCGGCTGCGTCCACAATGCGGTCGCATGGCCGTTCGCGTCCGTCTCGATGCGCACAGGCGCCTGAAGCGTTACAAGCTCCACGCCCTCGGCAACGGCGCCCTCCACTTCCTCGGGAAGCGCCGTCATATCCTCCTGACGGCGGCGGTAGACACAGCTCACCTTGCGCGCGCCCAGTCTCACCGCGCTGCGGCAGACGTCCATTGCCACGTTGCCGCCGCCGATGACGACAATATCTTTATTGCGGAAGTCCGGCATGTGATCGTCGCCGATCTCGCGCAGCATCTCGACCGCAGAGATGACGCCTTCGGCGTCCTCGCCCTCGATGCCGGTCTTTTTATCCGTGTGCGCGCCAAGCGCGATGTAAAGCGCGTCGTTCTGCTGGCGCAGCTCGTCAAAGGTCACATCGTTGCCAACGTCGACATTGACATGCACATCAATGCCGATCGACAGCATGGAGGCGATCTCCGCATCGAGTACCTCGCGCGGCAGGCGGTAGGACGGAATGCCGTAGCGCAGCATACCGCCGAGCTTCGCGAGCTTTTCATACACGGTGACCTTATGTCCCATCAGCGCAAGATAATACGCAGCCGACAGACCGCTTGGGCCGCCGCCGATGACGGCGACCTTCTTGCCCGTCGGCTCAGCGCAATCGGGGTGCGGCACATAGCCCGCATTATCCACCGCATAGCGCTTGAGGCCGCGGATATTGACCGCGTCGTCGATCATGTTGCGGCGGCAGCGCGCCTCGCAGGGATGCTCGCAGATGTAAGCGCAGGCCGAGGGAAAGGGATTGTCCTTTCGAATGAGGCGCACAGCGTCTGCATAGCGGCCGTATTTGATCAGCACAAGATAGCCCGGAATATCCACGCCCGCAGGACACAGCGCCACGCAGGGCACGCTCTCGCGCATGCCGCCGAGACAGCGGTGGCGCAGGATATGCTCTTCATAGTCGTCGCGGAAGCCCTGTACACCGTCGAGCACCAGTCGCGCCGCGTCGCGGCCGATGGCGCAGTCGGCGCTGTTGACGATCACATGCGCCAGACGCTCGATGACCGAAATGGTCTCCATCGTCGCCTTGCCCTCAAGCACCAGTTCCATCAGCTCCGAGAGCTGGCCGAGACCGATGCGGCAGGGAACGCACTTGCCGCAGGTCTGCGCATGGCAAAGATCCAGAAAGCTCTTGGCAAGATCCACCGGACAAAGACCCGGAGGGCTTGCGGCAATACGCCGCTCCACGTCGCGGTACAGCCCGTCAATAACGGTCTGCGCGTGGGAGGGCGTCATAATATCAAGTCTTGACACTGCTGTTTTCTCCTTTCACTGCTTGCCAAAATATCCATCTTATAAATAGACGTTTTCTATAATAAGCTTTGCTTCTTCCTTTTTCAACAGGCAAGCACAAAATTTTGTCATATTTTTTCATTCAGCAAAGGTTCTCCCGCGGAAATCTGCACCCAACAGGCGTTCCTCAGAATGCTCGTCAGCAACGGTGTGCGCGCGGGATCGTCAAACGTGTCGGGGGTTGATGAATCCGTATACATATCGTCGGTCAGCGTATCGCAGTGTAAATCGATGAGCGCATCAGGGCGCATATGAACACTTCCTTTTTCTCAAAATAATCTGATCGCATGATACGCTTTTCCCACCGCTTTCTCAACCGCATAACTGCTGAAAAATCCACCGATCTTTTCCTCGCCCTTTACAAAGGTGAGGCGGCGCTGTTATACTACACATTACATAGAAAGGGGCTGAAATGCCATGAAAGAACTCTCGGAAATCATTTCGCACTCAATTGGCGGATACAGCATTGCCAACATTCTCTCGGCGATCTTGACACTGCTTGTCTGCCTTGTGGTCGTGCGTCTTGTCATGAAGCTGTTCTCGCGCCTGCTTTCCCGCGCAAGCCGCATCAGCGACCGGCTGCAAAAGATCATTCTCTCCTGCCTCAAGGTTCTTTTGTATGTTCTGACCGCCATCATCACGGCAGAATCGCTCGGCATCAACACCGCCTCCCTCACGGCGATCATGTCGGTGCTGACTTTGGGCGTCACGCTCGCGGCAGAGGATATTCTCGGCAACGTAGCCGGCGGGCTTGTGATCCTCTCATCGCACCCGTTCGGCATCGGTGATACGATCGAAGCAGGCGGCACGGTCGGCACAGTGCGCGAGATTTCGCTCAACCATACCAAGCTTGAGACCGCCGACGGGCAGATCGTGCTCCAGCCCAACCGCGCGCTTTCCAGCTCTAAGATCATCAATTATACAACGCTCGGCCGCCGCCGCGTGGTGCGCACCGTGACCGCGTCCTACGATGCGCCGACCGATACCGTCAAGGCTGCGTGCATGGACGCGGTACGCACGGTTCCCGGCGTCCTGTCCGATCCCGCGCCGGAGGTCTACCTCACCTCTTACGGCGCAAGCTCCATTGAGTACGCCGTGCGCTGCTGGACATCGGTAGAGGATTACTGGAACGCCTACTACACGCTCAACGAGGCGCTGCGCGATGCCTTCGACAAGCACGGCGTGGAGATGACCTACGACCATCTGAACGTCCACCTCGTGCCGGAAAGCGGCAAGGCCGAGCAGCAAAGCTGACACGCCGCGCTCACACCTTTGCAAAAAGCGCAAAAAAGTAAGGGGGATATTCTCTTCGAAAGAGAATATCCCCCTCATCATTTTTCATTCAGCGCTTTGCGCGTCAAAACCTTTGAGCGAGCGGTTTTCCTCGCAGAGGAAAACGATCACACTCAGCAGAAACGGGAAGAAATAGGTCGCCACGCGGTATAGCACCAGCGCGGACGAGGCCACCGTGGTATCCGACCATGGGGCAAAAAGCAGCAGAAAGGCAAACTCCATCGGCCCCACGCCCGCAACGTTCGGCATGGCATTTGTGATGAGCAGCATCAGCGCGGCAAGCAGCTGCGCCTGCCCAAAGGTGAGCGCCGTACAGCCGAGCAGTCTCAGCGCAGCATAGGGGATCGTATAGAGCACAAAGAGCTTGGCAAGGCTCACCGCAATGCCTTTGACGGCAAGCGACGGGACGAGCAGCACTTTCTTCGCCTCCCGGTTGAGTTGGGTAAGGCTCCCCGCCCATTTTTTGCGGCGCGCCGCCCACTTCGGCCTGTGCAGCAGCCCGTCAAGCAGCCGCAGCACAAGCGCAAGCACCCGATCCCAGGTATAAATCAGCGTGAGCGCCAGCACGATGAGTGCGCCGATGGCATAGCCGATGAGGATATAACGGGCAAGGCCGTTGGCGCCCCCACGCAGCCATTCTCCGCCGAGCAGCAGCGCAGCCGTTGCATAGAGCAGTACCGAGATCTTGTGCAGCACGTATTCGCTCGCCATGATGCCGAGTCCGCTGCCCGCGTCCAGCCCGCGTCTGTAAAGGCAATAGCTTTGCATGGGCAGCGTCCCTGCGCCCATCGTCGCAATGTTGCCAAACACGCCGAGAAACGTGACGCGCAGCGCGTCAGCCAAGGTGCAGTCCGGCTTTTTGTGGTGAATGATGACAAGGCACACTGCGGATTCCATCGCCTCGTAGGCAAAGCCGAGCACAAGCAGGAGCAGAACGCCCCAGAGCGGTACGGCGCGCAGGTTTTTCCCGATGCCGGGCAGCGCGTCGCGGAAAATGAGGATCACGAGCGCAAAAACCAGTACCAGCGTAAGCGCGCTGACAAGATAGGTGTTCCTCCGTTTCCTTTTCACTGCCGTTCCCTCCCCGCATCTGCGGTGCAATCTTATGATAAGATCTCCTTTTGCAGTACTTCGGCAAGATCCGTCCACTCCCACGGCAGGCTCGCAGCATTTTCGCCGAAGTGTCCGCCGCAGGAAACGCGGCGATAGAGCGGGCGGCGAAGTTCAAAACGCGCGGTGATACCGCCTGGGCGCATATCGACATTTTTCATCAGCCAGTCGGCAAGTGCCTCGTCGCTCACGCGCCCGGTGCCGAAAGTTTCGACCATCACGCTCACCGGGTCTGCAAGGCCGATCGCATAGGCAAGTTCGATCTCGCAACGCTCGGCCAGTTCCGCGGCCACGATGTTCTTGGCAAGATAGCGCGCCATATAGGCGCCCGTTCGGTCGACCTTACTCGGATCCTTGCCCGAAAAGGCTCCGCCGCCGTGGCGCGCCGCGCCGCCGTAAGTGTCGGCAATGATCTTGCGGCCGGTAAGTCCGCTGTCGCCCGCGGGGCCGCCGACGACAAAGCGTCCCGTCGGATTGATGAAATACTCCGTGCGCTCATCAAGCAGCTGTTCAGGCAGCACAGGGAAGATCACCTGCTCTAAGATCGCGTCGCGCAGCGCGTCGATTTTTACCTCCGCGCTGTGCTGTGCGGAAACCACCACGGCCGAAATGCGCTTGGGACAGCCCCCTTCATACTCGACGCTGACCTGCGCCTTACCGTCCGGCAGAAGATAGGGAATGCTTTTTTCGCGCCGCACCTGTTCGAGCCTTTTCGTCAGACGGTTTGCAAGCGTAATGGGCAGCGGCATCAGCGCGTCCGTTTCGCGGCAGGCATAGCCGAACATCATGCCCTGATCGCCGGCCCCCGCCTCTTCCGGCGTGCCGCGGTCCACGCCGCGCGCAATATCCGGCGACTGAGTATGAACGCTGACTCGCACACGTACGGTCTCAGCATCAAAGCCAACACCGGGCAAGGTGTAGCCGATCTCTCCGATCACCCTGCGAGCAATGGCCTCATAGTCCGGCGTGAAGGTCGAAGTGATCTCGCCCATCAGATGGACTTCATCTGTGCAGGCTGTCACCTCGCAGGCAACATGCGCATTCGGGTCGTGGACGAGGATCTCGTCCAGCACCGCGTCGGCGATCTGGTCGCAGACTTTATCGGGATGTCCGCACGTGACGGACTCAGAGGTAAAGTAGGTCTTCATCTTCGTCGCTTCCTCTCCGCTCGTCCTTTTTGGGGAATGAGCTATTTTTTCAGTATTGAGCATTCTTGATCATATCCGCAATGCAAAAAATGAAAAAGTGGCAAAGTGCGCATAGCGCACAAAGTTTTCACACTCTCGGCGCGCTGACCAAGGTTACGGCACAAAAGCCGCTCTTTGATGTTTAGATTCCGTTAAAGATTTAGTTTTTTATCCCTTGCAAGTTTTTTCCGCATCGGATATAATGATTTCACACCAATTCAGAAAGAGAGGGATCCACCTATGGCCCTGCGCACCAAAAACGCCATCCGCCGCAGCTTCATCGAGCTCCTGGCAGAGCGTCCCTTTGACAAGATCTCCGTCCGCGACATTGCGGAGAGAAGCGAGGTCACGCGGAATACCTTTTACTATTATTACACCGATATTTACGCTCTGGCCGAAGATGTGTTTGAAACAGAGATCGAGCGGCTTTCCGAAAGCGCGAACAGCTACGAATCGTGGCAGAAGGCCTTCCTTGCCGCCACAGCGTTCACCGCAGAGAACAAGCGCATGATCCAGCACCTGCATTCCTCCGCTCACCGAGATATTCTGGAGCGGTACTACCACAAAACGATCCTGACGGCAATGCTTGCCTACGTGCGCAAGGAGGCCGAGGGGCTTGACGTCAGCGAGAGCAAGGTCGTCGCGCTGGCTCGCTTCTACACGGCGGCGCTCGCGGGTCTTTCGATCGAGTGGCTCGCAAACGGCATGAAGGGCGAGCCGGACGCATTCCTCGCCGATCTCGGTGACATGCTCGACGGCAATATCCGCCGCTCGCTTGAGCGCGGCTGCGCGCACACAGAGCAGTAGGATCACGAAAAGCAGGCAGGATGACGCGGTCATCCTGCCTGCTTTTCGTCCGCGCTGGAAGAACAAACTTAACAGATCTTTTACTTTCTTCCTCTGTTCATTTCAGTGAATATATGCTATGATAATTTTGGAATTATTGAAAAATATCAAAGGAGTGAGGTTTTGTACCAGAAGCAGATCTTATTTGAAAAACTGAAAGAAGCCACCGCTTCCGTCCTGCCCATCAGCCTGATCGTCATGGCGATCAGCTTTGTGCTCGTGCCGGTCGACGCGGGACTGATGCTCTCGTTTGTGATCGCCACGGCCATGCTCATTCTCGGCATGGGTCTTTTCACACTGGGGGCGGATATGTCGATGACCCGCATCGGTAACTACATGGGCTCTAAAATGACAAAATCGCGCAAGCTGGGACTTGTCCTGGTCATCAGCTTCGCCCTCGGCGTTGCCATCACGGTGGCCGAGCCTGACCTTCAGGTGCTCGCAGGCAACGTGCCGGAGATCGACACCAAGGTTCTGATCCTGACGGTCTCTGTCGGCGTCGGCTTTTTCCTGATGCTGTGCATGGTGCGTATCCTGTTTTCTATTTCCCTGCGCACGATGCTCATCGTATTCTATGCCATCGTCTTTGCCGCAGCATTTTTGTCGGAGCCGAGCATTCTCTCCGTCGCGTTCGACTCCGGCGGCGTGACGACGGGACCGATGACCGTACCGTTCATCATGGCGCTCGGTGTCGGCGTTGCGTCCATTCGAAGCGATGAAAACGCCAAGGCGGACAGCTTCGGTCTTGTGGGTCTTTGCTCCATCGGCCCTATCCTCTCTGTGCTGCTGCTCGGCGCGATCTACAAAACGCAGCCCGCGCAGGGGGAAAGCAGCGTTGTCTCCGGCGTCTCCACCACGGTGGAGCTCGGGCAGGATTACCTGCACGCGCTGCCGGAATATTTATGGGAAGTGACGATGGCGCTGCTGCCGATCTTCATCTTCTTTCTCATCTTTCAGGTCGTTTCTCTCAAGCTGCGAAAGCTCCCGTTTTTGCGCATTCTCATCGGTATCCTCTATACATACTTCGGCCTGGTGCTGTTCCTCACGGGCGTGAATGTCGGCTTCTCTCCGCTCGGCTACGCGCTCGGCGCGGCGCTGGCAGAGGGGTGGAAGGTCTACCTGCTCGCTCCGCTTGCGATGCTGATGGGCTGGTTCATCATCAACGCCGAGCCTGCGGTGCATACGCTCAACAAGCAGGTCGAGGAGCTGAGCGCAGGCGCGATCTCCGCCAAGGCGATGGGCATGAGCCTGTCGATCGCGGTCTCCGCCGCGGGCGGCCTTGCGATGCTGCGCGTCATCACGGGCATCTCAATCCTGTATTTCCTCGTTCCCGGTTATTTGGTCGCGCTCGCATTGAGCTTTTTTGTGCCGCGCACGTTTACGGCCATCGCGTTTGACTCCGGCGGCGTCGCCTCCGGCCCGCTGACGGCTACCTTCATGCTGCCGTTTGCGACCGGCGCGTGCGAAGCGCTCGGCGGCAATGTGATGACCGATGCCTTCGGCCTTGTCGCACTCGTTGCGATGATGCCGCTCATCACCGTGCAGGTGATGGGAGCGATCTACGTCGTCAAATCCAAGCATGCCGCACAGGAGCCGCAGCTGCCCGATTTTGGCGACAACGAGATCATCGAACTCTGGGAGGCCTGCTGACATGGATCTTTATTATATCATTGCCATCACGGATCACGACCGCGGCGAGGCGATGGGATCGCTCTACCGTGCCTCGGGGCTGCGCCTCATTCTCAGCATGCCCGCGCGCGGCACGGCCAAAAGCGAGCATCTTGCCATCTACGGGCTGGACGCGACGGAAAAGTGCGTCATCGGCGCCGTGGGCAGCGCGCAGGAGGCAGAGTCCCTGATCCGATCTGCCAAGCGCAAGCTCTTTATCGACATTCCGGGCAACGGCGTCATGCTGACCATTCCGCTCAAGAGCGTAGCCGGCGGCAAAACGTTCGCCTATCTCACCGACGATCTCAAGACAGGAGGAGCGCCGAATATGAATTTTGAACACGAACTCATCATCGTCATTTTGAACGAAGGCTATTCCGACTTCGTCATGGACGCAGCGCGCGCCGCAGGCGCAGGCGGCGGCACGGTGCTGCACGCCAAGGGCACGGGCGGCACGCGCGGGGAAAAATTCTTCAGCGTCAGCCTTGCCGACGAAAAGGATATGATCTACATCATTGCCCACAAGGACGAAAAGGCCGCCATCATGCGCTCGATCAATGAGCAGGCCGGTCCCTGCACCAAGGCGGGTGCGATCTGCTTCTCGCTGCCGATCTCGTCCGTCGCCGGTCTTCGCGCACGCGACGA
>UMDA01065021.1_pt1 | contig 12841 bp, 9 predicted proteins | sample 1964381 | NCBI WGS metagenome assembly UMDA01 (sample SAMEA4835983, study PRJEB28245) | human gut metagenome | biome: gut microbiome; material: fecal sample | place: Denmark | collected 2008 | reverse complement strand
TTCGCCCAGATTGGCGAACATCACCCGGGCCGCACAGCCCAGATCGGCCGGGAAGAGTCCGAGGCCGGTCATCACGTCGTAGATGCGGTCCGCACCGAACGAAATGCCGACACCCGACATGTTCGGCATTCCGAAGATGCCCGTCAGGTCGTCGTAGCGTCCGCCGCCGCAGATCGACCCGATGGCGAAATCGAGCGCCTTGACTTCGAAAATCGCTCCCGTATAATAATTGAGCCCCCGGGCCAGCGAGAAGTCGAGCTCGATCGGCAGCTCCACCCCCAGCCGGTTCACGTACCCGAAGATCGTTTCCATCTCGGAAATGCCTTCCAGTCCGACAGCCGAGGAGCCGATGACATCTCGCAACACAGCCAGTTTCCGTTCATTATCGCCTGTCAATTCGAGTATCGGTTGCAGCTTTTCGATCGCATCGGAGCCGATGCCGCGTTCCGTCAATTCAGCCTTGACAGCCTCCAATCCGATCTTTTCCAGCTTGTCGATGGCGACCGTAATGTCGATCATCTTGTCCGCATGTCCGATGGTTTCAGCAATGCCGTACAGAATCTTGCGGTTGTTTACCTTCAGCGATACGTTAATTCCGAGCGTCCGGAAAACCCGTTCCACGATCTGTATGAGTTCCACTTCGCACAGCAGCGATCGGGTGCCGATGACATCCACGTCGCACTGGTAAAACTCCCGGTAGCGGCCTTTCTGCGGACGGTCGGCCCGCCAGACCGGTTGTATCTGGTAGCGTTTGAACGGGAAGGCGATTTCGCTCTGGTGCTGCACCACATAACGGGCAAAAGGCACCGTCAGGTCGTAACGCAATCCCTTTTCGCAAATTCGGGAGGCCGTGCGCAACTCTTCGTCATTCAGTCCGGCGGCGTAATCCCCCGAATTGAGGATTTTGAAAAGCAGTTTGTCGCCTTCGTCGCCGTATTTGCCCAGCAGGGTGGAGAGGTTCTCCATCGCAGGCGTTTCGAGCGGGCCGAAGCCGAAGGTGCGGAAAACGTCCCGGATTTTGTCGAAAATATATTGGCGGCGCATCATCTCCAGCGGGGAGAAGTCGCGTGTGCCCTTGGGTATGGAGGGTTTTTGTGCCATTTTATTCCACCAGTTTTCTGTATTTTACACGATGGGGCTGCGTATCGCCGCCCTGCGCTTTCTTCCACTCCTCGTATTCGCTGTACGAACCTTCGTAGAAGACCACTTTCGAATCGCCTTCGAAGGAGAGGATGTGCGTGGCGATACGATCGAGGAACCAGCGGTCGTGGGAGATCACGACGGCGCAGCCGGCGAAATTCTCCAGACCCTCCTCCAGCGCACGCAACGTATTGACGTCGATGTCGTTGGTCGGCTCGTCCAGAAGCAGCACATTACCTTCCTCCTTGAGTGCGAGGGCCAGGTGCAGGCGGTTGCGCTCGCCGCCCGACAGCATGCCGCACTTCTTCTCCTGATCGGCGCCCGTGAAATTGAACCGGGCCACGTAAGCGCGGGCATTGACCTGGCGGTTGCCCAGCATAATCAGGTCGGTACCCTGCGAAATCACCTCGTAAACGGTTTTTTCCGGGTCGATGGACTTGTGCTGCTGATCCACGTAGGCCAGTTTGACCGTCTGACCGACAGTGAAAGTTCCCGAAGTAGGCTGTTCGAGTCCCATGATCATCCGGAAGAGGGTAGTCTTGCCCGTACCGTTGGGGCCGATCACACCGACGATACCGGCAGGCGGCAGCGAGAAGTTCAGTCCCTCGTACAGCACCCGGTCGCCGAAGGCTTTCGATACGTCGTGCGCCTCGATCACCACATCGCCCAGACGCGGGCCGTTCGGGATGAATATTTCGAGCTTTTCCTCCTTCTGTTTGGTATCTTCGTTCATCAGCTTGTCATAGGCCGACAGACGGGCTTTCGACTTGGCGTGACGTCCGGAGGGGGACATACGCACCCACTCCAACTCGCGTTCGAGGGTCTTGCGACGCTTCGATTCCTGCTTCTCCTCCATAGCCATACGGGTCGTCTTCTGCTCCAGCCAGCCCGAATAGTTACCTTTCCAGGGAATACCTTCGCCGCGGTCGAGTTCCAGAATCCAGCCGGCCACGTTATCCAGGAAATAGCGGTCGTGCGTCACGGCGATCACCGTGCCCTTATATTGTTGCAGGTGCTGCTCCAGCCAGTCGATCGACTCGGCGTCGAGGTGGTTGGTCGGCTCGTCCAGCAGCAAGACGTCCGGCTGCTGCAAAAGCAGGCGGCACAAGGCCACGCGGCGGCGTTCGCCGCCCGAGAGTACCTTGACGCTCTGATCCGGGTCGGGACAGCGCAGGGCATCCATCGCACGCTCCAGTACGCTGTCCAGCTCCCAGCCGTTCACGTGGTCGATCTGTTCGTACAGTTCGCCCTGACGCTCGATAAGTCGGGCCATCTCTTCGTCGTCCATCGGCTCGCAGAGTTTCTGGTTGATCTCCTCGTACTCCTTCAGCAGGGCTACGGTCGAGGCGCAGCCCTCTTCGACCACTTCGCGCACGGTCTTGGCATCGTCGAGTTTGGGTTCCTGTTCCAGGTAACCGACCGTATAACCGGGCGAGAAGACCACTTCACCCTGGAAATTCTTGTCGATACCCGCGATGATCTTCATCAGAGTCGATTTACCCGAGCCGTTCAGACCGATGATACCGATCTTGGCGCCGTAGAAGAACGAGAGGTAGATGTTGTTGAGAACTTTTTTCTGGTTGGTGAAGGTCTTGCTTACGCCGACCATCGAAAAGATGATTTTTTCGTCTGCCATATTTTTCTTTTTGAATTATTTGCGGAGTTACACCGGAATAACGCAGGTCGCGCTACAAGCCAACCTGTTTCGACTTGTCCGAAACGCGATCTGTCCGGGTCCGAATCTATTTGGGAACAAAGATAACGCAAACCGGGCGGAGCGCCAAATTTATTTGTTCTCCGCAGAAATACGGCTTTTCCGCAAAGGCACGCGAACAAATCGCAGTGCGACCGTTGCCCTCTTGTTGAAAAACTACAACGGAATGCCTGTGGCATAACTGGTGCTTTCGCCCGGATCGAAGTTTACGGGAAAAGAGATCAGATACCGGCAGGGATGCCCCATTTCGAGAAGCGGCGTCCATTGTCCCGATGTGTCGAGAATCAGTTTCTGCACGTGTTCCGTCAGTGCAGGATGAGGTGATTCCGATGCGCCGACCAAAGTGATTGTGCCGTCAGGTTCTATATAGAACTCGACACGTACGGTGCCGTACACACCCGCTTCGTACAACTTCGTATCATATACGAGATTTCGGTTCAAATATTCGCGGAAAGCCATCAATCCGTCCTTTTTACCCCGGAATGTCGGCTTGACGAAAGCTCCCGGCAGGAAATTCATATTGATCAGCATTTTTCGCACATACGGGATTTTTCGGCCGTCCTTGTATGCCGGGGTGAAAGGGTTCAATTCCGATAAGGCAGTATTCAACAGCTCCCGGCTGCGCTGGGTCGGATTGAATCGCACTCCGCCCAGCGAATCGGGATATTGTACATCGACGCAGCGTCCCAGCGTGTCTATCGTAAACTTCATAAGCAATTCATGCGAGAGTTCTTCGATTCGGTAGCCGTCCCGCTTCATGACTTTCGTCACCTTTTTCTCGAATTGTTTGCGAAAAACATCCGGGTCGTCCGACCCTGCATATCGCGGCGGAATAATCTGCGCTGCTGCCGGCAAACTTATCAGGCAAAGAATGAGAGAAATTATTTTTCTCATAATGTAAATGTTTTATCTTAACCTGAAATCGACCGGAATACTAAACCTCTGTTGAATGGGAGCGCCAAAATAGGTCGCGGGTGTCCATTTGCCGGAAGTCGATAAAATAATTTTCTTAACACGATAACTCATTTTCGGATGCGGCGATTCCAATACTTTATCGATCTTGACAGAACCGTCCGCATCGACGATAAAGGTGATGATTACCCGGCCGGAAATGCCTGAATGTGCCAAATCTTGCGGGAAAACAATTTTTCTGCTGATATATCTTTGAAGCGCTGTAAAATCATTCGGCTCACTCTTTTTAAAGCAGGCTGGGGTAATTACTTCAGAGATGTAGGCGAAATCGTATTCCATCGTTTGTCGGTAAGGAACTTTTTCGCCCTTTTCTGTCGCGGGCTGAAAAGAATCGATTCCGGCCAACGCCGCGCGAAGCAGCTCCAGCGTCCGTTCTTTTACGATAATCGTTTGGCGGCGACAGGTGTCGGGAATCTCCAGATCGACGCAGCGTCCCAACGTATCGATGGTAAAATTCATCCAGAAGTAGTGAATAAGGTCATCAGGAGTATAGCCGTCGCTATAGTAAACCTCAGTCACACGTTCCATAAGCGCTTGCCGGAACAGCTGAACATCGTCCGAACCTTGAAGTTTGGGCCTCCGCAATTGTGCACGAAAAACAGGATAAAAACAAGAGCAGGATCTTTTTCATGGGAATTGGGTATAATATTTGATTAAAAATACGACATAATTCGTCGCAGTCCAAATATTCCTGCGGCAAAATGCAGCGGATATAAAAAATTCCAATGCGAACATAAGAAATAAATAACGGTTATCGATGGCTTTTCCCGTTCGTTTATCGTATATTTGTAAAGAGAAATCAACCACACAAACAAATAAATTATTTTCAGTATGAGCAAAAGTGTTAAAGGTACCAGGACGGAGCAGAACCTGCTCAAAGCATTTGCCGGCGAGAGCCAGGCACGGACTCGTTATACGTTTTTCGCAAGCGTAGCCAAGAAAGAGGGTTACGAGCAAATCGCAGGTGTTTTCACGGAAACTGCGGATCAGGAAAAAGAGCATGCGAAGCGTTTCTTCAAATTCCTCGAAGGCGGGGATCTGGAGATTACGGCCAGTTATCCGGCCGGGCGGATCGGCACTACGGCCGAAAACCTGCTGGCGGCAGCCAAAGGGGAGAACGAGGAGTGGGACGTGCTCTATCCCGACTTCGCCAAAGTAGCCGAAGAGGAGGGTTTCCCCGAAATCGCCAATGCGTTCAAGCAGATTTCCAAAGTCGAGGCGGAGCATGAGCGCCGTTATCTGAAGCTGTTGAGCCGCATCACGGACGGCAACTTCTTCAAGCGCGACGGCAAGATCTGGTGGCAGTGCCGCAATTGCGGATTTATCTGCGAAGCGGAGGAAGCGCCGAAAATCTGCCCGGCATGCCAGCACCCGCAGGCATACTTCGAGCCGAAGAAAGACAACTATTAACGGAGTTCTTTTATCGAACGAGCCCGGATTCGTTGAACGGATTCGGGCTTTTTATACAATCCAGGGCTTTTTTCGGTTGGACAGGTCGTACCGGAGATATGCGGATGAAAAGCGATAATAAGGCATTATCCACCGAAACGGGAACGGAAAATCCAAAATGAAAACGGTTACAACCCCAACAGGAGGCGGGTATCCGTCATGAATCGCTCGTACCGCAGCCGTGAATCGGCCGGCATGGAGAGGGTGTCGCCGACCTCCGAAGGGGTGATCCGGTAGCCGGGTGTCAGGACCCACACCGGCGTCAGTTCGAGCGAGTAGCGCAGCGAACCGTCGGGAGAACGGGTTACCTCGACGGTCGCCACGATTCCGCCGTCGCAATAACGCTTCCGCTGGTTGGACACGAAATTACCGAGCGAATAGAGTACAATCCCGTTGCTGTCCTGTTCGTAAGGCTGTACGACATGCGGGTGGCTGCCGACAATCAGATCGACCCCGTGTCTTCGCAGAAACCCGGCCAACTGCCGCTGCACCTTGTTCGGTCGACGTTCGTATTCGTTGCCCCAGTGCATGCAGGCGATCACGCAATCCACGCCGTCGTGCTCGACCGCCGCCAGGTCCGCGGCGATCCGCACCGTGTCGATGGGATTGACCGACAATCCGGAAGGGACCGGAAGACCGTTCGTACCGTAGGTGTAGTTCAGCAGGGCGAAACGTATGCCGCCCGCTTCGAAACGGAGCGGATGCCTCGCCCGGAAATCCGAGCTGTCCAGAAAAACGCCCGTATGTTCGATGCCGTGCCGGTCGAGTTCCCGGATCGTCGTACGGATGCCTTTCGATCCGCCGTCGCAGCAGTGGTTGTTGGCCAGTACGGTAATGTCCACGCCCAGGGAGTCGAGTGCCTCGGCCAAAGCCGCAGGGGAGCGGAAGCAGGGGTAACCCGTATAGGGTCCGGATTCGGAAAGGGTGGTTTCGAGATTGACGATCGCTGCATCGGCCGCACGGAAGCGCTCCCGCACCCAGTCGAAAGAGGCGTTGAAATCGAAATCGCCTTCCGGCGTACGCGCCGCCGTGAGCTGGGGCGTATGCTGCATCAGGTCCCCGGCGAAGATCAGCCGAGCACGCCGTACCTCCGGGAGAGATGGCGTGGAAGGCATGTCGATTTGGGCTGCCCGGCTCCGACGCGACAGCGTGTGGGTACAACAGACGTAAAGGGCGCCGACCGCCGACAATCCGATGATCGCCGGAACGATGATTTTCGAAAATTTCTCCATTTCCCGCCAAAAATACGATACGAGGCAGAATTATCCAAAAAACTCCGTAGATTTGCGTCGGCGTCGATGGGCGCATTCCGAAACATAGATTGTCATGAATAATTTGCGAGGTGTGCTGTATGCCGTCGTTTCGTCGGCTACGTTCGGGTTGATCCCGCTGTTTTCGATTCCGCTGCTGCAAGGAGGTATGTCCTCCCCGGCGATCCTGTTCTACCGCTTCGGACTGGCCGCCGCGATGATGGGGCTGATCGCCCTTGCGACCCGGCGGCCGCTTCGTATTACGTGGCCGCAAACCGGCACGCTGTTGCTTCTGGGTGCGATGTATTCCGTGACGGCCCTCGGGCTGTTGCGTTCTTACACCTACATTCCCAGCAGTGTGGCCACGACGATCAACTTTCTATACCCGCTGGGCGTGGCGATCGTGATGACGCTGTTTTTCCGCGAAAAAAATTCCGTCTGGCTGCTGGTTGCGATCCTCATCTCACTGGTGGGTGTGGCGCTGCTTTCGTGGGGCGATATCGGCGGTCCGCAGAGCGACCGTGCCATCGTCGGCGTCGGGTTCGCGGGAGCGACCGTGCTGACCTACACGATCTATATCGTCGGTGTGAAAAAAAGCCGTATTTCCCGGCTCGATCCGATGATCCAGGCTTTTTATGTCCTGCTTTTCAGCGCCTGCTTCTTCCTCGTGTACGCTCTGTCCACGACCGGTGCTCCGCTGCCCGGCAAGTGGCATCTCTGGCAAAACCTCCTGTTACTGGCCCTGGTGCCGACCGTCGTATCCAACCTGACGCTCGTTCTAGCAATCAAGGAGATCGGTTCTACGATGACATCGATCCTCGGTTCGATGGAGCCGCTGACGGCAGTACTCGTCGGGGTGCTGCATTTCGGGGAGAAGTTCGGCCTCGACAGTGCCTCGGGCCTGATACTGATTATCACGGCGGTCATCATCGTCATTCTTCAGGCCAAGAAAAAGGAACATCCGCAAACCCTCCCGCACGAAAGCATCCATTAGCTTCGGCAGTAACGGCTGCGGAGGAAACCTTCCGACAAGGAGCGACGGACTACCGCTCCTTTTTTTCAGGCCGCTTGGGAAACCACCCTTTTTCGACCCGCTTGCGCTGTTCGAACAATTCGCCGATACTCCAGAACGAAGAGGCGCCCCAAACCGCCAACAGGGTGGACCAGACGATGTTTTCGACCAGTACGGAACCGATGACCGCCGCGATTCCCATCAGGAGGAAAATCCACCAGATCCGCACTCCGAAATAGTATTCGCCTTTAGTCACCAGCGGATGAAAAATACCGATAATGAGAAACGTGGCGACACCGATCACGATGCCGGCCAGATGATATTCCATCAAAAATTCCATAGTTCAACTCTTCTTTGTTTTTCCGAACAAAATACGTGCCCCGTCGGAAAGACAGACACGGAACACGCTGCAGGAAATGTCCCGTCGATGAGCAGTTCGTTCGCTGCAAAGATACGATTAAGCCGAGGGCAAAAACAAATTTATTTGTACTTTGCCGAGGCGGAGTATCTAAGACGAAGTCAAAGATTGGGATCAAGCCGAGATTTTATTTGCATTTTGCCGAAGCGGGATGGAGTCAAAGATACGGAAAGCCGAGAGAAAACGAGAACTTGTTCACAGTTTTCCGGGGCGCATTCTATCTTCTACAAAGATAGAGAAAGGAAGAGCAATTGTGCGGGCTCGCACGTAAAGATTTCCGGGCCAAAATCCTATCCGTCGCCCTCAAAATATAATCCCCGGCAAAACAAAATTGGTTTGTTCGACCGGGGTGTTATATCGAGATGCGCTACCTAACGCCGGTATTTGAGCCGCAGGCTGTTGGCTACCACGCTGACGCTGCTCAACGCCATGGCTGCCCCGGCGATCATCGGGTTCAGCAAAAAGCCGCTGACAGGGTAGAGCGCCCCGGCAGCGACCGGTATGCCTACGAGGTTGTAGATAAAGGCCCAGAAGAGGTTCTGTCGGATTGTTCGAACCGTTTGCTTGGAGAGCCGAATCGCCTCCGGAATCTTCTTGAGGTCGGACGAGATGATGGTCATCTGCGCCACGTCCATCGCAATGTCGCTGCCCCGGCCCATGGCGATACTCAAGTCGGCCTGTGCCAGCGCTGCACTGTCGTTGATGCCGTCGCCCGCCATCGCCACCTTATGACCGAGGGTTTGCAGACGCTTGACGAACGCGGCCTTGTCCTGCGGAAGTATTTCGGCCTCGAAATGCCGGATACCTGCCTTTTCCGCGATATGACCGGCCGCAGCCCGGCTGTCGCCCGTCAGCATATAAACGTCGATCCCGGCGGCTTGCAGTTCGCGCACGGCCTCTACGGAGCTATCCTTGATGCGGTCGGCGATCGCCGCGACAGCCAGGGCTTGCTCCGAATCGGCGAACCAGACGATGCTCTTGGCTTCTGCCGACAACCGCTGCGCTTCGATATTCAACTCTTTGCCGACGACGATTCCCTGCTCGTCAAGCAGCCGGCGGCTGCCTGCGAAGTAATGCACACCATCGACCGTGCCTTCTACGCCTTTTCCGGTAAGGCTTCCGAACCGTTCGACGTTCAGCGTCGGCACATCTGCAAAATAGTGCACGACGGCATCGGCCAGCGGATGTTCCGAAAATTTTTCCAGGCTGAGAAAGACGGCTTCCGCCCGGTCGTCCCCGTTCGCCCAGACGATATCGGTCACGACGGGTTTCCCTTCGGTCAGTGTACCCGTCTTGTCCAGCACTACCGTGTCGATCTTTCCGGCCGTCTCCAGACTTACGGCGTCCCTGATCAGAATTCCTTTCTCGGTCCCTTTGCCGATGCCGACCATGACGGCCGTCGGAGTAGCCAGTCCCAATGCACACGGACAGGCGATAACCAGTACGGTCACAGCTGCCAGGATTCCGTGCGTCAGGCCTCCCGATGGATCGAAAACCAGCCACAGGACGAAAGAAAGCAGGGCGATGCCGATGATCGCGGGGACGAATATGCCGGCGATTTTGTCCGCCAGCTTTTGCACGGGAGCCTTGCTCCCCTGCGCCTCCTGAACCATGCGGATGATCTGGGCCAGCATCGTCGCGGCTCCGACCTTCTCCGCCCGAAAGCGGAAGCTGCCCTTCTGATTGATCGTTCCGGCGAAGACTTTCGTTCCGGGCTCCTTATGCACGGGAAGCGGCTCGCCGCTCAACATGCTTTCATCGACATAGGAATCGCCTTCGCAAACCGCACCGTCCACGGCGATCTTCTCCCCGGGCCGAACGGCCAGAAGGTCGCCGACCCGGATGCGGCTGATCGGAATCTCCGTCTGCGTACCGTCCGCAGCGACGACGATCGCATTTTTTTGTTGCAGACCGATCAGCTTTTTCAGCGAAGAGGTCGTATCGCCTTTGGCCTTCTCTTCGAGCGTGCGCCCCAGCAGGATGAAGGCGATGATCACCGCCGCAGCTTCGAAATAGACGTGGGGTTCCACTCCCCGCGAGAGCCAGAACTCCGGAAAAACGAGGTTGAACAGACTGAACAGGTAGGCGATGCCCGTACTCAATGCGACCAGCGTATCCATCGTGGCCGAACGGTGGCGCAACTGCTGCCAGGCATTCACGAAAAATCCGCGTCCCAGCCAGAAGACGACCGGAGCGGACAACAGCGCCATAATCGCACCGCCGCAGGGCATATCCATAAAGAACATACCGATCACGACCACCGGAATCGCCAGCACGACAGCCCAGAAAGCCCGCCGTTTCAGGTCCCGGTACCGCTCCCGGTTCATCCGCTCCAACTCGTCGGGCGTGTCATCATCCGAATCGGCGAGCATATCGTAACCGCCCTCCTGCACGGCTTGCCGGAGTTTTTCCGGCGAGGTCTGCATCGTGTCGTATTCGACCGCTGCGGTCGAAGCCGCCAGATTGACGGAAGCCGCGACGACGCCCGTCTGGGCATTGAGAATTTTTTCCACACGTGCGGCACATCCGGCGCAGTGCAGCCCCGCAAGGGGAAAAGTCCGTTTTACATATTTACCTTTCGACATACTTTTTGATTTTTTTACAGACAGGGACGAGCACGGAATATCCGCACGCCCTTCGTGTCCTTTCGATACAAAGATCGGGACAAAAAGGGCGGAAGGCGTTATATAATTCCGGATACTATTTACAAGATTTCGGAACGACCGGCGGATTACACCTTGTCCAGCGATTTGCGACGGTTCTCGCCGATCTTCCGGAAATGGCTGGGCGTAAGTCCCGTCACCTTCTTGAACTGGGCGCTCAAGTGGGCCGTACTCGAATAGTTCAGCTTGTCGGCAATCTCGCCGAGCGACAGCTCGCCGTAAGCCAGCAACTCCTTCACCCGTTCGATTTTCTGTGCGATGAAGTATTGTTCGATCGTCGTGTTTTCGATCTCCGAAAACAACGAACTCACTGCCCCGTAATCCTGATGCAACCGGTCCGCGATATAATCCGAGAGGTTGGTCCGCAAAGCGGCGTCCTTCTCCCGCACCAGCTCGATGACCGTATTCTTCACCCGCTCGACGGTCTGCTTGCGGCGGTCGTCGATCAACTCGAACCCGACGGCGCGGAGCGCTTCGTCCAACTCCTTTCTTCGCTCGGCAGTCAGTTCTGCGGGCAGCACGGCTTCGCCGAGAACGACCGACGAGGCCTCGATCCCCGCCTGCCGCAAAATATCGCGCACGACCAGAATACAGCGGGGACAAACCATGTTCTTAATGAAGAGTTTCATCGGCAACGGAAAGAATTTGTCGATGACAAAGATACGATTAAGCCGAGTGTAAAAGCAAATTTTATTTGCATTTTGCCGAGGCGGAGTATCTACGACGAAGTCAAAGATTGAGGAAAAGCCGAGGCATATCGGCAGGTTGCGGTAGAGCAGGTCGATATTCGGTGGATCGAAATATACAATCAAAAAATAAATGACACTTGACAGGCTTGCATAACTGTCGATTTTTATTTAATTTAGTCATAAAAAGATGGTTTTATACTATGTATGACGCCTTTATTTGATACTATAACGCTTTCTATGATAAAACGCCTTACCTTCAGCTTACTCCTGACCTGTTTGTATGTTCCCTGTTTTTCCCAGGAACGCTTCGTTGTCCGGGGCCGTATTCTCGATGCGGAATCCGCTCCGGTTCCTTATTGTTCGGTCAGCATTCTCGAATCGCGCGACTCCACGATCCTCGGAGGCGCCGTTTCCGACACGGAAGGCCGTTACAGCCTGCATTTCGAGCAGGCGGGCCGCTATCTGCTCTGCTACGACCATCTGGCCTACGAATCCTGCTACCGAACGGTAGAGGTTCCGGAGGCGCAAACCCTGCCCGATGTGATTCTACGTCCGGCCAGCCGACATATCGACGAGGTGGTCGTGGTGGCCCGAAATACCGAATACAGGGCAGGCCGCTACGAAGTCAATATGTTGGGTAATCCGATCGTCCGCAACCGGTCCGTGATGCAGGTGCTGGATCTGCTGCCGGGCCTGCGGGCTTCCGATAATACCTTGTCCATCAAGGGAACGCCGGTGTCGGTCGTCTATATCGACGACCGGTTGGTAACGGATCTCGGGGAGCTTTCCGCCCTTCGTGCCGAAGACGTGAAAAGCGTGGAGGTCCAGAACAAGACGGGAGCGGCCTATTCCGCCACGACTTCTGGCGGTATCGTCCGTATCCGGCTCAAGAAACTCGCCGCAGGCAGTTTTTACGGCAACGTATCTTCCTCCGCGTCCGTTTCCCGCGACGGATATTCTACGGGACTCGCCCTGCCGTTCTCGGCCCAGTGCGGACGATTGGGAATATATATATGTGTCGGGTTCCTATGGGGAGAACGAAACGCTCGACCGCACCTATTCCGAATTTCGCAATTCGGGATACTCGCTCGATTCGGAGGACCGGGGGCGGATCACCTCCCGGAATATCCGCGAACTTCTGAGCCTGGTTTACAAGATAAACGACCGCCATTCGATCGGTCTCGGGGGACAGATTTTCATGGGAGCGAGCGACCCGTCCAATACGGTGCACACGACCTCTGCGGGATTGGCCTGGGGCGATGTACCGCCGCAGATGCCCGAAGCCGGATATACGCTCTACCGCTACGGGGGGGGCACGCTCTACAACCGGCAGTATCAGGGGTCGCTGAATTATATCTTCCGTTTCGACACGTTGGGTTCCCGGCTCTCTTTCAAGGCCGACTACCTGCACCAGAACGTCGATCGGAATTACGACTACGACACGCGCGATTTTTCCCGGCCGGAGGATGCGGAACCCTTCTCCACGGAGTTGCGGCGCGAGCGCTACAAGCTGCTGGGACATCTGTTCGCGTCC
>UMDA01069869.1_pt1 | contig 13144 bp, 9 predicted proteins | sample 1964381 | NCBI WGS metagenome assembly UMDA01 (sample SAMEA4835983, study PRJEB28245) | human gut metagenome | biome: gut microbiome; material: fecal sample | place: Denmark | collected 2008 | reverse complement strand
GGTACTTCCTGTTTCCATCCAAACAACCTATAAAGATGCTATCCGGCAGATAGAAACCGAAACAGCATCACCTATTCAGGCTCTTGATAAGACATTATATGGTATTGCTTTTGGTTTGGAAGACCAAAGATGGCTGGCTTACAGTACAGCGGATAAGAAATTACTGGGAGAGGAAATGGAACATAACACCGGTCTGCAACCGAATGAGTATCTGCCGGGTTCGGTTTATTTCTTTGTGAGTTCTTCTTTTGATGCAGAAATCGAACATGTCATTGTTCCGCAGGATGAAAACCAGTCCGACTTTCGTTATTCTTTATGGTTAAGCAATCATATGGTTGTTGACTTCAATCAAGACAACGATTGGCTAGAGGTTCGTCATGCAGAAAAGGCTTACTTACCTGATAGCTTTTATTCATTGTTGCCTGGAGATGTGGTAGAACAGTTAACAGAAGACTGTCCGGAAAAGAATATTTATCTTGTCCGGCAGATCAAGTCTGAACAGACGATTCAATATGAATTTGAAACAGACGACCAAAAATCATGGTGTTATGCGATTCCTGATCCGGATTATACACCGCCAACCATATTCCCAGATAATGGAATTCGGGCTTTTATTGATAAATATTTTGGAATAACTTCATCTGTTTCTATGGTCTTGTCTTTAGATACTAAAGATTGGGTTATCGTCTCTCTTCCCAATGGATTCAATTTTACGGTCAATATGCAAGGCGAATGGATAAATATTGATAACCATAATCTGGGTTGGTCTGCGCTGAAAGAAGAACTCATCTCTTCGGAAATTTTGAAAGCTGTAGAAGAGAAATATCAGACGATCATTACCTCGATTACTCATCCGCTCGATCAACCACAAGTTCAATATATTCTGGCTGATGAGGGCGATCAAGTCTATTATGTGTACTCGGCAACAGAATTTGTAGCACAAGATTCGCCGAGAACTCCTTATGAAAAGGCTTATCGGTATATTCGTCATCATTATCCTGCAGAGATTTCTTTCAGGCTTTCGTATGAACAAGGTCGATATCAAACTACTTTGGACGATGGAACTTTATTGCTCTTTGATGGAAAAGGCGAGTTGATCAAATGAAATTTTAGTTTATAAGGAAATTACCAGCGATTTTCCGTAATTTTGCAAACTATTAGTTCAGGAGATTGTTTCATAGATATGATAGATCATACAGTTTTTGAAAATAAGAAAGCAGCCTATTATACATTAGGTTGCAAATTGAATTTTGCCGAGACTTCGACTATCGGAAAGGTCTTGTCAGAACAAGGAGTCCGAAAAGTCCGTCCCGGTGAGAAAGCTGATATTTGCGTTATCAATACATGCTCGGTAACAGAGCTGGCTGATAAGAAATGTCGTCAGGCTATTCGTCGTATTAGTAAACAACATCCCAATGCTTTTGTGGTGGTGACGGGTTGTTATGCCCAGTTAAAGCCGGAAGAAGTGGCACACATTGAAGGAGTAGATCTTGTTTTGGGTGCGGAACAAAAGCTGGATATCCTGCACTATTTGAATGATTTGCACAAGACCGATGCTGATGGAGAAATTCATACTTCAGCTTCAAAAGACATTCGTACTTTTACGCCTTCCTGTTCCGCCGATGATCGGACTAGGCATTTCCTGAAAGTACAAGACGGATGTGATTACTTCTGCAGTTATTGTACGATACCTTTTGCCCGTGGCCGTAGTCGTAACGGTTCGATTGAAAGTCTGGTGAAACAGGCGGAGGAAGTTGCTGCCCAAGGAGGAAAAGAAATTGTCCTGACAGGAGTAAATATTGGAGATTTCGGAAAAACAACGGGGGAGACTTTCATCGATTTGATTCGTGCGTTGGATGAAGTGGAAGGGATTGAGCGCTATCGTATTTCTTCTATTGAACCGAATCTGATTACGGATGAGGCAATCGATTTCGTGGCAGGCAGCAAACGGTTTGCTCCACATTTTCATATTCCGTTGCAGAGTGGAAGTGATGATGTGCTGAAACTGATGCGTCGCCGGTATGATACGGCATTGTTCCGTCATAAAATCGAGAAGATCAAGTCGATTCTTCCAGATGCTTTTATCGGAGTAGATGTAATCGTCGGTACACGTGGGGAAACGGATGCTTACTTTGAAGATGCCCGTCGTTTTATCGAAAGTCTGGATGTTACGCAATTACATGTATTCAGTTATTCCGAACGTCCGGGAACACAAGCGCTGAAAATCGACTATGTAGTGGATCCGAAAGTAAAACATACCCGTAGTCAGATCCTGTTGGATTTGTCGGAGAAGAAGCTTCAGGCGTTTTATGAAGCCCATATAGGCCGGGAAGCCAAAGTCTTGTTCGAGCATACGAAGAAAGACGGTATGATGCACGGATTTACAGAAAACTACATCAAGGTTGAAACTCCTTATGACGCTTCTTTGATTAACGAGACACGACGAATTCGGTTAGGTGGATGGAATGCAGATAAATCTGCTTTGCGGTTGGAGGTATTTGTGAGATAAATTTCTTATGTGAGTTGTAACATCTCAGAAGAATGTCTACTTTTGTATAAACCGTTTACCGAAAGTTTATGAGCAACTATATTCGTTTTGATTGGGCTATGAAGCGACTGCTTCGTAATAAAGCTAATTTTAATGTTTTGGAAGGATTGTTGACGACTCTTCTAAATGAGAAGATAATAATTCATCGACTTCTGGAAAGTGAAAGTAATCAAGAAGATGAGTTTGATAAATACAATCGTGTAGACATGCTTGCTGAAAATTCGAGAGGAGAGCTTATTCTGATCGAGGTACAAAACAACAACGAGTATGCTTACTTTCAGCGTATGCTGTTTGGAGTCTCCAAATTAGTCACCGAATACATAAACAGAGGTGAAGGATATGACAAAGTTCGTAAAGTGTATAGTATAAACATTGTTTATTTTTCTCTAGGCCATGGGAAAGACATTGTTTACCACGGAAAGACTGAGTTTAGAGGTATTCATGATAATGATATTCTTGAACTTTCACCTTTTCAACGTCAGACTTTTAAAGTAGATACTGTAAGCCAGCTTTATCCAGAATACTATATTTTGAAAGTAAATGATTTCAATCAGGTTGCTAAAAGTCCGTTGGAAGAATGGATTTATTATTTGAATACGGGAGAAATATCAGATCATGCTCAAGCTCCAGGCTTGGATGCTGCTCGCGAACGATTAAAATTAGATCGTATGAGCAAAGAAGAATTAGCTGCTTACTATCGCCATTTGGATAACATAGTCATCTTGCGTGATAATATTAACACAGAACGTGCAGAGGGCCGTGCAGAAGGTCGTGCAGAAGGCCGTGCGGAAGGTTTGGAAGAAGGCCGTTTGGAAGAACGTAAGCAAAATGCTCTTCGTATGAAATCCAAAGGCTTTTCTATTAGCGACATTGCAGAAATTACCGGACTTTCTATGGACGAGATAGAATCGTTATAAAGGTATAATTATGTGGACTAATTTTCAATATGCACTGATTTATGGTTGGATTAAATTACATGCATTACTGCCTATGTCGGTATTGTATGTATTATCTGATTTCCTTTATTTTATCGTTTATCGGGTAATTCGTTATCGTGTATCAGTCGTACGTAGGAATTTAAAGGCTGCGTTTCCGGGGAAAAGTAATAAGGAACTTCTGCTTTTGGAAAAGAAGTTTTATCATCACTTTGCCGATTATGTAGTAGAGACGTTGAAATTAGCCCATATCTCTCTGGAAGAATTACAGAAAAGAGCCTATGTACAGAATCCGGAACTTATTGATCAGTTAATGGACAAAGGTAATCCTTGCTGTTTGTTGTTGATGGGGCATTTTGGTAATTGGGAATGGTATTCAGGATCTACTTCCCGGTTTAAAGATGCTTGTTTGTATCAGATTTATCGTCCTTTAAATAATAAGGCTGTGGATAAGCTCTTTATCCATTTGCGGACGAAGTTTGGTTCATTCGGTATTCCTAAAAATGATACAGGACGTGAGGTGGTGCGGCTTGTGCGGAATAAAGTTCGGTCAGCAGTTATCTTTTTGGCTGACCAGACACCAAGCCCAAGTAATTTGCATTATTGGACAAACTTCCTGAATCAGGATACAGCTATTCTTACCGGAGCAGAACGTTTGGCCCGGAAGTTAAATACTCCGGTTGTGTTTTTGGATGTGCAGATGCTGGAACGAGGTTACTATACACTCGAAATACAGTTGATTACTGACAATCCCAAGGAAACTCCCGAGAATTGGATTACCGAAGAATATGCCAGACGCATGGAAAAAAGTATCCTTCGTAAACCGGAAGGATGGCTTTGGACGCATAAACGTTGGAAATATAAACGGAGTGACGCAGTAACTCATCATGGAAATAACTAAGAATAAGAAAATAGCAATTGTCATATTGAATTGGAACGGTTCTGCCTTGATGGAAAAGTATCTTCCTTCGGTAGTCCGTTATTCTCCGGCTGAATGGGCTGATGTCATAGTTGCGGATAATGGGTCAACAGATGATTCCTTGCAAATGCTGGCCGATAAATTCCCTTCCGTGCAGATTATCCGGATGGATAAGAATTATGGATTTGCAGAAGGTTATAATCAGGCTCTGAAACAAATCTCTCATCCTTATTGCGTCTTGTTGAATAGTGATGTGGAAGTAACTCCGAACTGGCTGGATGCTCCTTGTCGATTATTGGATACACACCCTGATGTTGTTGCTGTTCAGCCTAAGATCAAAGCCGACGATCAGCGTTCCTTCTTTGAGTATGCCGGAGCTTCGGGTGGTTTTATGGATAAATACGGTTATCCGTTTTGTCGGGGACGCTTATTACATATTGTAGAGGAAGACAGCGGGCAGTATGATACTCTAATAGATGTTCTTTGGGCGACAGGCGCTTGTCTGTTTATCCGTACGGATGTGTATAAAGCCGTTGGAGGATTGGATGGTGATTTCTTTGCTCATCAAGAAGAGATTGATATGTGTTGGCGACTTCGGGCACGTGGTTATCGGTTGGTATGCACTCCTCAGTCTGTCATTTATCATAAAGGAGGTGGTACATTGAATGTGGAAAGTCCGCGCAAGACATTCCTGAATTTCCGGAATAATCTGTTGATGCTTTATAAGAATTTGCCGGATAAAGACTTGAAATCGGTGATGCGGCTTCGTTTTTGGCTTGACTATTTGGCTGCTCTTAAGTTCTTTTTGACCGGACATGTAGCGAATGCCAAAGCTGTTTATCAGGCTCGGCGTGAGTTTTATCAGCTTCTTCCTCAATTTGAACATAAACGGATGGAAAATATGCGCAAGACGGTTCTTACTGAGATACCGGAGCTGAAATCATATAGTTTGTTGTGGCAGTTTTATCTGAAAGGACGAAAACATTATTCCGAATTGCCGCAATAAGATCGTGTATTTTACGTTATAAGTAAGATATTTACTGATATGTCACTAGTAATGAATCAACAGAAATCCTACATATTTGGTCTATTGGGCATTTTCCTTTTGCTAATGTTCTTTTCTTGTAAAACGGCGAAGCTGAGTGATGCTGAGGAAAAGCATCGTATTGGAGAATATTATGAAGCTGCCGCTATCTATCGTAAAGTTTATACAAAGACATCACCCAAGAAACGGGATTTGAGAGGTTACATCGCTTTCCGTATGGCTGAATGCAATCGGTTGATTAATAGTACGGACAAAGCTATCAGTGGATATATGAATGCCTTGAGATATGAATATCCTGATTCTATCTTGAATTTACGTTTAGGACAGATGCTTCAGCGTAAGGGACGTTATACTGAGGCAATCAAACAGTACGATGCTTATTTGATGTATAATCCCGAAAGCCAATTAGCTTTTAATGGAATTGAAGGTTGTCAGTTGGCTCCTGTGTGGAAGAAGAATCCAACCCGTTATGAAGTCCGGCGTATGGAAAAGTTCAATTCCCGCCGTGGTGAGTTTTGTCCGATGTTGACAGGTGAGAAGTATGATCAATTGTATTTTACCTCTTCACGAACGAAAGATAAGGAAGCAAAGGTTAGTGCTATTACCGGACAGTATAATAATAATTTTTTCCTGGTCAAACAGGATGAAAATGGTAATTGGTTGAACCCGGAAGAACTGGAAGATGAAGTGAATACGGAGTTTGATGAAGGAACGTCTTCGTTTTCGGCAGATGGGAATACAATGTATTATACGTATTGTTCGCAGGATGAAACAGGCGACCGTACTTCTGAAATATATGTTTCTACCCGTAGTAGTGCTAAATGGGGGAAAGGAGCGCGTACTACGATTGTAAAAGATTCAGTGACGGCTTTAGGTCATCCAGCCATTTCACCGGATGGGAAATATCTTTATTTCACATCAGATGTTGTAGGAGGATTTGGAGGAAAAGATTTATATAGAGCCCGTGTAGCAGGAAGTGATTTTGGTCCTATGGAAAACTTGGGCCCGGAAATTAATACGACAGGTGATGAAATGTTTCCTTATGTACGTGATTCTGTAACCATATATTTTGCTTCCAATGGACATCCGGGTGCAGGTGGTTTGGATTTGTTTAAAGCGACGCAAGACAGTACGGGACATTGGAAGGTAGAAAATTTAGGTTTTCCGATAAACTCCTCAAGTGATGATTTTGGTATTACGTTTGAAGGGAATAAGGAAAAGGGTTTTTTCAGCTCGAACCGAAATGATGCTCGTGGGTTTGACCATATTTATTCATTTGAAAAGCCAACAATTACGGTACGTATTGAAGGTATTGTAAATGATGTGGATGAATATCCGATAGAAGATGCAACGGTCCGGATTGTAGGAAAAGACGGATTGAATGCCAAGGTGCAAACGAAGAAAGATGGAACTTACGAAGTGGAACTGGAACGGGATATTAAATATGTCATGATGGCCAGTGCCCGTGGTTTCTTGAACCAGAATTATGAATTACATACCAGCCCAGAAGAGAAAAGTGAAACGTATATTGTTGATTTCTTCTTGTCGCCGATTAGTAAGCCTGTGGTTATAGAGAATATTTTCTATGACTTTGATAAAGCAACCTTACGTCCGGAATCGAAGAAGGCTTTGGATGAGATGATCAAGATGTTGAATGACAATCCTAATGTAACCATTGAGTTAGGTGCACATACTGACCGGAAAGGTACAGATAAATATAACGAAAAGCTGGCACAACGGAGAGCTCAGTCGGTTGTCGATTATCTGATTGCCGGAGGTATTGCGGCCGATCGTCTTGAAGCTAAGGGATATGGAGAAAGCGTACCGAAAACGATCAATAAAAAGATGGCTAAACAGTTTGATTTCTTGAAAGAAGGTGATGTCTTGACGGAAGACTTTATTCTGAAATTAACTCCTGAACAACAGGAAATAGCTGATCAGATCAATCGTCGTACAGAGTTTAAGGTGTTACGTACCAATTATAACTTGTTCTAAATTTCTTGCGCTGAAAAAAGTAGGTTGAATCGTTCGGAATCTCCGATAAATCTACTAACTTTGTCGATTGCGTTAGGGAATGTAAAGGAATAATGGTTCAATAACGCATACAAGCGAAATATTAACGGCCTATATAAATAAAAGCAATGAAAGTAGATGTTTTATTAGGATTGCAATGGGGTGACGAAGGCAAAGGTAAAGTAGTTGACGTTCTTACTCCGAAATATGATGTGGTCGCTCGTTTTCAGGGTGGACCGAATGCAGGACATACATTAGAGTTTAAAGGCGAGAAATATGTGTTGCGTTCCATTCCTTCAGGTATTTTCCAGGGAGGTAAAATTAATGTGATCGGTAATGGCGTGGTTTTGGATCCGGTTCTGTTTAAGGAAGAAGCGGAAGCTTTGGCTGCCAGTGGCCATGATATTACCAAACAGCTGTATATTTCTAAGAAAGCACATCTGATCTTACCGACTCATCGTATTTTGGATGCGGCTTATGAAGCAGCCAAAGGTGCAGGAAAGATTGGTACTACCGGAAAAGGTATCGGTCCGACTTATACAGATAAGATCAGTCGTAATGGTGTACGCGTAGGTGATTTACTGCGTGACTTCGATTCTATTTATAGTGCCGCAAAAGCCAGACATGAAGCTATTCTGAAGTCATTGAATTATGACTATGACATTACGGAATTGGAGGCTAAATGGTTTGATGCCTTGAATTATCTGAAGCAGTTTAAGCTGATTGACAGTGAGCATTTCATCAACAACCTGTTGAAGGACGGCAAGAATGTATTGGCTGAAGGTGCTCAGGGTACTATGCTGGATGTTGATTTCGGTTCTTATCCATTTGTTACTTCTTCAAATACAATTTGTGCTGGTTGTTGTACCGGTTTAGGTGTTGCTCCCCGAAATATAGGTGAAGTGTATGGTATCTTTAAAGCTTATTGTACTCGTGTTGGTAGCGGACCTTTCCCAACTGAATTGTTTGATGAGGTAGGTGATAAGATCGGTCAGCTTGGTCATGAGTTTGGAGCTGTAACAGGACGTAAGCGTCGTTGCGGATGGATTGATTTGGTAGCTTTGAAGTATGCTGTGACAATTAACGGTGTCAGCCAGCTGATCATGATGAAGAGCGATGTATTGGATACGTTTGAAACCATTAAGGCTTGTGTGGCTTATAAGATTAATGGAGAAGAAGTAACAGAATTCCCTTATTCAATTGATGGTGAAGTAGAACCTGTCTATGTTGAATTGCCGGGTTGGCAGACTGATATGACCAAGATGTTGAGCGAAGATGAATTCCCGGAAGAATTCAATGCTTATTTGACATTCTTGGAAGAAGAATTGGGTGTGCCTATCAAGATCGTATCGGTTGGACCGGATCGTGAACAGACCATTGTTCGTTATACAGAAGAATAAGAATAGACAAATTGGCGGATTAACAAGTTGATAGTTTGTTCTTCCGGCTAAAGATATTGTCAGGAATGGCAGAAGAAGTGTTTGATATGGCACATCTTTCTGCCATTTCTTTGTTTGGTAAGGATTTTGTTCTATATTTGAGGACTGAATTATTTTATTTATAGTAATTTACAATTATGTATTGGATTATTTTTATAGGATTCGCCCTATTGAGTTGGTTAGTATCTGCTAACCTGAAGCGAAAGTTCGAGAAGTATTCTCAAGTGCCCTTACCCAATGGAATGACAGGACGTGACGTTGCCGAGCAAATGCTTCACGACAACGGTATTTATGATGTACAAATCACTTGTACGCCCGGACAACTGACAGATCATTACAATCCCATGAACAAAACAGTGAATCTGAGTGAAGGGGTTTATTATAGTAATAGTATTGCCGCTGCAGCCGTCGCTGCACACGAATGCGGTCATGCCGTGCAACATGCAACTGCTTATGCTCCGTTAAAGATGCGTTCGGCTTTGGTGCCGGTAGTAAGCTTTGCTTCCAACATTGTATCTTGGGTATTGTTAGGCGGAATGTTGCTATTGCATAAGTTCCCGGAACTGATGTTGTTTGGTATTATTCTTTTCGCTACCACAACTTTGTTTAGCTTTATCACTTTGCCTGTGGAGATTAATGCCAGTCAGCGTGCTTTGGTTTGGTTGAGCCGGGCAGGAATAACGAATGTATATACACATGATAAAGCTGAAGATGCGTTAAAGTCGGCTGCTTATACCTATGTGGTTGCTGCTTTGGGTTCATTGGCTTCGTTAATGTATTACATTATGATTTTCATGGGTGGAAGTCGAGATGAATAACAGACATAGAGACAAAAGAAAAGAGCCGGATACGAAAGCGCCCGGCTCTTTTCTTTTCTTGTTATGTATCAAAACTTAGATCGTATACAAAGAACTGATAGATTCGCCACTGCATACACGACGGATGGCTTCAGCAAACATATCTGCAATAGACAAGATCTTTACTTTCTCACACTTCTTGGCATAAGGAATAGAATCGGTAAAGATCATTTCTGTCAAAGCTGATTGGTCTACGCGTGTAGAAGCCGGATCAGACATTACGGCATGACTGGCAATGGCACGAACAGATTTAGCTCCGTTTTCCATCATCAGGTTAGCTGCTTTTGTGATAGTACCGGCTGTATCAACCATATCATCAACCAACAGAACATCCAAACCTTTTACATCACCGATGATACGCATTTCGGCTACTTCGTTAGCACGCAAACGAGATTTATGACAAATTACCATCGGCAATCCTAAATATTTAGAATAGCTGCTGGCACGTTTTGTTCCACCAACGTCAGGTGTAGCGATACACAAATTGTCTAACGGCAGTTCATTCTTGATATAATCCAGGAATACACTAGAAGCATACAAGTGGTCAACCGGAACATTGAAGAAACCTTGAATCTGATCTGCATGCAAGTCCATTGTGATCAGACGGTTGATGCCGGCAGCACTCAGCATGTCTGCGATTAATTTTGCACCGATAGCCACACGTGGTTTATCCTTTCTGTCTTGACGTGCCCAACCGAAGTAAGGGATAACTGCAATGATTGAATGAGCAGAAGCACGTTTGGCGGCGTCGATCATCAGGAGTAATTCCATCAGGTTGTCGGCATTGGGAAACGTTGATTGTACCAAAAATACATCACGGCCACGGATAGATTCTTCATACGAAACAGAGAATTCTCCATCTGCGAAGTGTTGAATATTCATTTGTCCCAGAGGACAACCTAAACTGTTGCAGATTTTTTCTGCCAAGTAACGGGAATTTGTACCCGAAAATACTAAGAAAGGAGTTTGTGCACTCATTATTCCGAATATTTATCTTTAGTGAATAAGTTATTTGTCTGCAAAATTACAAAACAATTACAAAAGGACAACTATCTGGTCCGAATAATATGTATTTCTAGTAAGTAAACTTCAATACTTTACCCGAACATGCCTCTAATTTCACCTTGAAAGGCCAGGCTGTTGTCAGTGTACTGATGGTTTCAGTTCCTGTAAGCAGGTCTTTCAACATGGCCGCTTCATTATCCTTTATGTCGAGTGCCTTGAATGCATCTTCCGGAATATTGACCCATACGTTTTGTTCGGAATGGGTAAAGTTGGCAACGACCAGGATGACTTCATTCTTATGTTTACGCAAGAAGGCATATTGATTCCGGTTGTTGAAGAAGCGGTTCTTTTCGTTGGTATACATCAGGTCGAAGAATGAACCTTGGGTAATGGCCGGTTCGTTCTTGGCGATGTTTAGGATGGCAGCATATTGCTGACGCAATTGCTTTTGCTTTTCCGTCAGTTTGCCTCCGTCATATTTCCCTCCGTTTTTCCAGTTGCGTAATGTCGATACACTCCAATAATCGAAAATGGTCGTTCTGCCGTCGAGTCCGCTGAAGCCTTCTTCGTCCATGCCTCTTTCTCCTAATTCCTGTCCTGAATAGATCATCATCGGATTGGTATTCATAAGGGCCGAAACCATCAGTCCGGAAATGCCGGCCGAAGGATCTTTGGCAAAGAAATCGGAAGCCAGACGTTGTTCGTCATGATTTTCCAAGAAGTTCAACATGTGCGACTGGATTCCTTCGAGCGACTGCCAACAAGCCGGAATATTGCTGGCCGGAGCCTGTCCGCAAATAACAGCCCGCAAGGTATCGTATAAACCGACTTTATCATACAGGTAATCGAAGTGTCCGTTGAAAATATAGTTTCTGTATTCTGCCGGGTTATATACTTCGGCAATGAAAATGACCGGATAATCTTTCTTGACAAGCGGAATGGCCCATTCCCAGAATTCAACCGGAACCATTTCTGCCATGTCACACCGGAATCCGTCTATTTGTTTGCTAGCCCAGAAGCGAAGTATGTCCAGCATTTTGTGCCAGGTGTTGGGGATAGGATCAAAATGCTTGCTTCGGCCGTTCAGGTAATCGACACCGTAATTTAATTTGACGGTTTCATACCAGTCGTTACAGTTGGGAAAAGCATCGAACCGGTCGTTTCCTGTTGCTTTTGCGGGGAATTCGCTATATCCCAAGCCTTCATCATCGTTTGTAAACGGCAATGTCAAGGGCTGACCAGGGATATAATAGAAATTATTGTTTGGATCGAAAGCTTTCGATGTATTGTCGTTTTGTCCGAGTTCTTCGATAAAATTGTATTGGGCATCCGAATGATATTGCCGGGCTACGTGATTCGGAACAAAATCAATGATGACTTTCATTCCGGCATCGTGTGTGCGGGCAACTAATGCTTCGAATTCTTCCATTCTGTTTTCCACATGGTCGGCCAAGTCTGGGTCAATGTCGTAATAATCTTTGATGGCATACGGCGAACCGGCTTTTCCTTTTACAACGGCCCTATGGTCTTTTTGAATATGATAAGCCGTATAATCGGTTTGTGTAGCATGTTCGATTACGCCTGTGTACCAGATATGTGTGGTTCCTAGTTCTTTGATCTTACTTAATGCCAGTGGTGTGAAATCCGAAAATTTACCGACTCCGTTTTCTTCCAGGCTTCCGTTGCGGACAGGCTTAGTATTTGTATTCCCAAACCACCGGGGAAACACTTGGTAGATGATCATCTTTTCTGTTTTTCTTGATTCCATATTTGTAGAGTTTTTATTTATGATTTATGGCAGTAAGCTATTCGGATGTGAGTTTATCGCTTTGATCAGGTTCTCGTGTTTCTTTTCCTGAATAACCTTTTGGAAAGCTTTGACTGCCGCTTCGTAACCAATTTCAGAAATCAGGTTAATATTTTCCAGATCAAACGTCTTGTAAAGACCCACTTCTTTAGCTTCTATTAATATGTCACATAATTCTCTGTCTTCAATGGCATTTGCTTTGAACACATAATGATAGGTGCGTTCGGCAATATGCAAAAGGGTCTGTTTGTATCGCTGAGGAATCAATGGACTTACATTTACACCGATAACGTATTCGCATTCGTCGCGTATGGTCGAAACCGGAAAGTTCCGGAAGAGACCGCCGTCAACATAATGCACGCCGTTGATAAGAACCGGACTAAACACGATGGGCATGCAACAAGAAGCGGTTACTGCTTCGACAATAGGACCCGAACGAAATTCATGGCTGCATCCGCGATCCAGGTCGGTGGCTACAATAACTGTCGGAATCGGCAAATCCTCGATCCGCTTGCTCCGCAGGTGCCGTTTTAGAAATTCCTGAAAACGGTCGTAATTAAATAAACCGGACTTGGG
>UMDA01044389.1_pt1 | contig 13192 bp, 9 predicted proteins | sample 1964381 | NCBI WGS metagenome assembly UMDA01 (sample SAMEA4835983, study PRJEB28245) | human gut metagenome | biome: gut microbiome; material: fecal sample | place: Denmark | collected 2008 | reverse complement strand
CCGAAGTGTCACCGTGGAGAAAAGAGGTTTCAAAGGTTACACACTGTTGCGGATAATGCAGCTCCTCCAAAGACTGGCGGATCTTTTCCTGATGGGCCAGGGTGGGAGAGGACAGGACGAAAAGAGCACTGTTTTTTACATAAATCACAGGAAAGACACTTTCTGCTCCGCAGGAAAGCAGAATCCGCACGATATCCTTTAGAAAACTTTTCAGATAGGTTTCTTCTACAAAGGAACAGATACAGGCATATAGTCCCTTTTCGGGAAAGGACAGAAGTCCCTGATACTTTTTGAATACCTGGGGAAAATTATCAGGCTGATCCAATGCTTCCATAAGCAGCCCCTGTTCTAATGGCGACTGCATATCCTTCAGCAGAAGTGCCTGCTCCGCCTTCTGCTGTACCTCTTTTTGCTTTTTTTCTTCACAGATCGTATCCAGACAGTTGATCAGCTCCTGCTTGTCCGTGGGTTTTAAGAGATAGTAGCGGACCCCGTATTTCATGGCCTGCTTGGCATATTCGAATTCACCGTAACCGGATAACAGGATAAAAGTGATCCGGGAGTCGATGCGGGAGGCACGTTCGATCAGTTCCAGGCCGTTCAAAATAGGCATCTTGATATCCGTGATCACAACATCGGGATAGTCATCACGGATCCGGTCATAGGCTTCCATTCCGTTTTTGGCGGTAGCAATCACCTCGTAGCCGAGGGAGGTATAATCGATCATGGAAGAAAGTGCTTCACGTATGATCTGTTCATCATCTACAATCATCAATCTGAGCATAAGAATCCTCTCTTTCTTTGGGAATGGACAGCAGTACAATGGCCATTCCGTCTTCATTGTATATAGATAAGCCGTACCGGTCGCCGAAGAGCAGCTTCAGGCGGGAGTTGATATTCACCAGTCCCACACCGGAACCCTGGGGAGTGACCTGCCTGTGTTCCAGCTTCCAGATGAGATCATCCTCGAAATAGGAACCGGTATTTGCTACGGTAATCTGGTAGACGGTGTCTTTTTCGGAAATGGTGACGGTGATATGACAGACATCGTCACTGAATTCCAGAGCATATTTTAATGCGTTCTCTACCAGAGGCTGGATACAAAGTGTCGGGACATAAATATGGGAAATGTCATCCGGCACATGCAGTTGGAAGTCCAACCGGTCTCCGAAACGGATCTGCTGGATCCGGATATAATCCTTTAAAACGTCCAGTTCCTTTTTTAAAGGGATCAGGTCTTCTTTGCTGTTGACAGCAGCGCGGAACAGATTCCCCAGGGAACGGACCATGGTGGAGATGTCATCGGCACCGTATTTTTGCGCCATCCAGTTGATGGTATCCAGGGTATTGTAGAGAAAATGCGGGTTGATCTGCTGCTGCAGCATCTTGATATTGGTATCCCGGAGCAACAGCTGCTTTTCATAGTTTTTATCCCGCAAAGTCTTTACATTGGATTTCATTTCGTCAAAGCTGACATGCAGCTGCCCAATCTCATCGGTGCGGAGACTGTAATCGTAGTGAGCGGTGTCCTCCGGATCCGGGAGTCCCTGTCCGAAGCGGCGGATCTTCTCTACCAGAAGATCCAGATGGTGCAGTATCCTGCGCAGAAGCAACAGTGCCAGAAACAGAGCGATCATCACGACCACGGCGGAGAACAGGATCATCCGGATCAGAACGGTATGGATCGCAGAAAAGAGCGGATCGTAATCCTGAAAATACAGATAATTCCATCCGGTACGTGGAAAATCTCCCTGGATGACAAAGGTCTTTCGTTTATCTATGGAAAGAATAGAATAATGGCTGGTGCCATGATTCAGCGACTGCAGCAGGCTGGAATACTGTTCCGGATGGTAAGTCTCCTGTGGGTAAAACTGCGCATTTCCTGCAAACAGGATAAAACGGGAATGCGTGGAGAGAGAATATCCGGCATTCTCCAGGGCATCACTGATCAGCTGGTCCAGGTCGATCACTATGTACAGGTAAGCCAGATGATCCAGGGTCAGATGGCGAAGCTGCCGGATATCCCGGTAAAGTACGATGGTATTCCCGGGGGAAGCCGGTGCACTCCAGCTGGCACGCCCCTGGCAGGCTGCTGCATTTTCTGCCAGTTCCTCCAGAGGAAAAGCATCCAGATCGGAAGTATTTCCCATACAGATCAGTGTGTCGTCAGGAAGTATCAGACTGATGGATTTGATATAGTCGTCATCAAAAATATAAGGATAGAGAGCCTGATATATCGTCTGCTTTCTCTGGGCATTACGGATACTGGTGGGAGCATCCATGATATCGGTGAGATTCGTCTGAATGATGGTATCGGACAGGATCCGGGCAGAACCGGATTCCACGGTCTCCATTCTTGCAGAGACGAAGGAAGATACATAATTCAGAGACTGTGCATTGGAAGTATACAGCTCACGGGCATAATACTGGGAAAGAAGCTGAATGCCCACAACAAAAGCAGAGAACACAAAAAGCAATGTCGTTGACAGGATCAGTAGTATTTTCTTATATAAAGACAGATTATTAAAACGCTGTGATAAATTGCTCATGGAAAAACCTCCGTATCATGGTTATTATATAGTAAAAATATGGGAAGTTCAATTTTCATCCGTGGGAAGAAAACAAAAAGCCGTTTTTTGAACACTCAGAAACCTTTTTTTGAACACGAAATTATGCAAAATGCCATATGGAATATGGAAAAACTGAAAAAAGTATGAAAATGTGACGAAAAAAATGTAAGATTATGGTTAAAAAGCCATTTTTTTGCATCGACAGAACCGTTATTTAACTTTACCATTATGCAAAATGGACATAAAATAAATTCATCAAAACAACAACGAGGGATGTGCAGGACACATACCCGACAGATTGTATGGGAGGTATAACAAATGAAGAAAAGAATGATTGCAGGTCTTATGGCTGTATTGATGACCATGTCTCTGGCTGCATGTGGAAGTAGCGCAGGCAGTTCTGATGCATCTGGCACAGGCTCCGCTGCCACAGGTGATAACAGCGCAGCACAGGCTGCCAGTGGTGACAAAGTAACCCTGAGCCTTTGCTGGTGGGGCAACCAGACAAGAAATGATGTAACCAAGAAGGCAGTTGACCTTTACATGGAACAGAACCCCAATGTAGAGATCAAGGTAGAGTTTACCGACTGGTCCGGCTACTGGGATAAGCTTTCTGCAATGGCAGCAGGCGGCAACCTTCCCGATATTATCCAGATGGATTACTCCTATCTGCAACAGTATCAGCAGAGCGGCCAGCTTGCTGATCTGAGCCAGTTCATTGACAGCGGTGTCATTGACACCAGCAAGATTGCAGACAGCGTTATCGATAGTGGATCTATTGATGGAACCTGTTATGCATTAAGCCTTGGCAGTAATGCTCCTATGATGGTATATGACAAAGAAATCGTAGAACAGGCCGGTGTAGAGCTTCCCGAGCAGCTGACCATCGAAGAACTGTATGATATCGGACAGACCATTTACGAGAAGACCGGTGTGAAGACCTACTACGATGGCGGCATCAATATGATGCAGATCATCGCAAGAACCCAGGGATCTCATTTGTTCGATGAACTGGCAGCAGGAACCAAGACTGCAAGCGAAACCCACTTCGCTAATGTAGATAAGTTCAACAAGGCGGAATCCGCTATTTCTCCTGATCTTCTGGCAGAGAAGAACCCGGATGTAGTAGAGACCAAGCCCATCATTGATGGAACCACATGGAATGACTTTTCTTATTCCAACCAGTACATCAGTATTGCCAACACAGCCGGTAGAGATCTGGGAATCACCATGTATCCTACTACCAGCGATGCAACCACCCAACCGATGTTCTTAAAGCCCAGCCAGTTCTTTTCTATTGCTGAGACTTCCCAGAATAAAGAGGAAGCTGCAAAATTCCTGGACTGGTTCACCAACAGTATTGAGTGCAACAATATCCTGATGGCAGAGAGAGGTATCCCTGTGAACAGTGATGTAGCAGAAGCGATCAAACCTAATGTGGATGAGAATTCCCAGAAGGTATTTGACTATATCGCAGAAGTATCCAAGATCGCAACTCCTATTGATGATCCCGATCCCTCCGGTAAGGGTGAAGTAGAAGCACAGGCCAAGACCATTGTTGAGAACCTGCGTTATGGAGATACAGATGCAGCGGGAGCAGCAGAAGAATTCGTAACCACATCTCAGAAGATTCTGAGCGAGGCGGCAAAGTAAGACGAGAAGTAAGACTTCTGAAGTAAGACCGTTATAACAAATTGTAATCAAAGGGCGCCTGGATCCCATCCGGCATCGGGCGGGAGCCGGGCGCTTGTTATAGAAACGGCAGAAGGAGAGGAAAAATGAGCAAAGAAAAGACTTCCCCAAAGAGAAAAAGAACATTGGGCCAGTGGCTGGATAGTCCTAACGTATCCGGATATGTGTTTGTCGGACCGTTCATTATCGGATTTCTGGCATTCATGATGGTTCCCATGCTTTTATCTTTTGCATTTTCATTTACAAGATACAATATTTTACAGTCCCCGACATTCATTGGGCTGGAAAACTACATTACCATGTTCACGGATGATCCGAAATTCTGGAAGGTATTCGGTGTCACCATGTATTACGTGGTATTTTCCGTACCTCTTCGTCTGATCATGGCATTGATCGTAGCAATGCTTCTGGTGAAGAGCACCAAGCTGTCCGGCTTTTACAGAGCAGTGTATTACCTTCCTTCCATTATCGGTTCCAGTGTGGCGGTTGCCATTCTGTGGAAAAGAATGTTCGCCAGTGACGGTGTGATCAACGGTCTGTTCGGACTGGATATCGCATGGCTGGGATGTTCCGATACTGCAATCTGGACCCTGATCATTTTGGCAGTATGGCAGTTCGGATCCTCCATGCTGATCTTCCTGTCAGGATTAAAGCAGATTCCCGTAAGCTTATATGAGGCAGCCACCATGGATGGAGCTGGCGGTGTCCATAAGTTCTTCAAGATCACACTCCCCATGCTGACCCCCACGATTTTCTTCAATCTGATCAACCAGTTGATCAACGGCTTTATGGCATTTACACAGAGCTATATTATTACACAGGGAAAACCAAGGGATACCACCCTTTTCTATACTGTATATATGTACCAGAACGCATTTACCTATAACAAACTTGGCTATGGATGTGCACTTGCATGGTTTATGATTCTGGTAGTAGGAATTTTGACACTGATCTTGTTCAAGACCCAGAACAAGTGGGTATATTATGAATCAGAAGGTTGATGGTGAGCGTATGAAAAAAGGATATAAAGAAAAAAGATTTGCTATCGGAGTGATTTATCATATCTTCACCTTCTGTTTTGCCTGCGTGATGATATATCCGTTAGTATGGATGGTACTTAGTTCTTTTAAGGATACCAATGAGATTATAAGAACGGCATCGGAATTGATCCCGAGACACTTCTCTCTGGAGAACTACAAGGTAGGCTGGCAGGGATTTGCCGGATACAATTTCGGAACCTTCTTCAAAAACTCTTTTGTGATCGCAGGTTTATCCACCATCGGAGCAGTGGCTTCCTCTGCTGTGATCGGATACGGCTTCGCAAGAATTAACTTCAAATTCAAGGGATTCTGGTTCGCCTGCATGCTGTTGTCCATGATGCTTCCGTTCCAGGTAGTAATGATCCCGCAGTACATAATTTTTAATAAATTAGGCTGGGTCGGTTCTTACCTTCCTATCATTGTTCCCCAGTGGTTCGGTCAGGGATTCTTCATTTTCCTGAATATCCAGTTCATCAAGGGGATTCCAATGGATCTGGATGAGGCGGCCAGAATGGACGGATGTTCTACCTATACGATCTTCTTCCGTATCATCCTTCCTCTGATCAAACCTTCACTGGTAACCAGTGCGATCTTCTCCTTTATGTGGAGATGGGATGATTTCCTGGCAGCACTGTTATACTTAAGCGATCCTCTGAAATATCCGGTGAGTTACGCTCTGAAGATGTTCTCGGATCCTACCGCAGGTTCTGACTGGGGTGCTATGTTTGCAATGGCAACCTTGTCCCTGATTCCTATATTTGTTATTTTCCTGACTATGCAGAAATATCTGGTAGAAGGAATTGCATCCACCGGTATCAAGGGCTAAAGCTGTCCGGCGGGGAGACTGTTCCGGTTCTCCCCGCTTTACTTGTTTTCAGATAAAAATCAGAGGAGAGTGTGATATGGACACTGTTAGAAATCGGATCAAAGCTGTTCTCGAAGCCGTAGAGCAGATGATATATAGTGACAGACAACCGGTAACTTCCGTGAAGATCGCAAAAGCGGATTACCATTTTGAGGAGGAATTCCACAGAGAAGGAAAAGATTTCCGGGATTTCGGCCGCAATGAGACCTGGGGAGAGCTGGATCAGCATTATTTCTTCCTGGCAGATGTGGCGATCCCGGAGCAGATGGAGGGGCATACAGTCCGTGCCGTGCTGAATACCGGAGCCACAGATATCTGGAATACGGACAATCCCCAGATCATGGCTTATGTGAACGGCAGATTTGCAGCCACGCTGGATATGAACCATCAGTTTATCATTCTGTCGGAGCATGCCAAAGCAGGAGAGACTTACGAACTGGCTTTTTATGCGTATTCCAGTGCGTATGCAGGCACGTTTACCGGTACGAATTTCTTCCGCCTGGAGCTGGCAGTCTACCGGGAAGAGGCGGCGGGACTCTATTATGACATGCAGGCTGTCTATGAAGCTGCGGATCTTCTGCCGGAGGACAATCTGTCCAGGATCGATGGCTTTAAAGCACTGGAAAGATGCGTAAATCTGTTGGATCTGCGCAGACCCGGATCCGCAGAATGCTTTGAGAGCATGAAAATGGCGGCGCAGGAGCTGGAAGGTACTTATTATGCCGACAGAAGACCGAATCCGGTGACGGTGCACAGTATCGGCCATACCCATATTGATGTGGCATGGAAATGGCCTCTGCGTCAGACCAGACAAAAGGCAGTGCGCAGCTTTGAGACGGTACTGAACCTGATGGACAGATATCCGGAATACCGTTTTATGTCCAGTCAGCCACAGCTCTATGAGTTCGTGAAGGAAGATGCTCCCGGGGTATTTGCCAGAATCAGGGAACGGATCAAAGAGGGCAGATGGGAAGCGGAAGGGGCCATGTGGCTGGAGCCGGACTGCAACATTTCCTCCGGAGAATCCCTGATCCGGCATATCATCTATGGCCGCAGATTTTTTGAACAAGAGCTCGGTGCGGAGAAAAATGAAGTATTGTGGCTGCCGGATGTCTTTGGTTACAGTGCGGCGCTGCCGCAGATCCTGCAGAAATCCGGGATTCCTTATTTTATGACCACGAAAATCGGATGGAATGAGTTCAACCGGTTTCCTCACGACACCTTTCTCTGGAAGGGCATTGACGGAACGGAAGTGTTGACACATCTGATTTCTACCAGAAACTATCAGAAGCCGGGTGACCTGAAGATGGTGGGAAACCATTCCACCACTTATAATGGTCTGCAGAATGCCTCCCAGCTCATGGGTACCTGGCAGCGGTATCAGGATAAGGATGTGAGCACTGAGGTGCTGACCTGTTACGGCTATGGTGATGGCGGTGGAGGCCCCACAGAAGAGATGCTGGAGCAGAGCAGAAGGCTGGAGCACAGCATCGTGGAATGTCCTGCAGCAAGACAGACAGGGGTGAAGGAATTCTTTCATATTCTGGAAGACAAAATGGACAAAAAGCGTCTGGCGGTATGGGATGGTGAACTATATCTGGAATTCCACCGTGGTACTTATACTTCCATGGCACAGAATAAAAAATATAATCGTAAGGCTGAGTTCAAAAACGGCGAAACCGAGCTGTATGCAGCAATGGCATCACTTCTGGATCAAAAGTATCTCTATCCACAGGAACAACTGGAACACAGCTGGAAACTGCTTTTGCTGAACCAGTTCCACGATATTCTGCCCGGTTCCTCTATTAAGGAAGTGTATGAGGATTCCGCCGCACAGTATGAAGAGATTTTTGCTGCGGATGAAGAAATGATGAAAACAGCGAAGAAGAGCATCCGGGAAAAGCTGTTCCGGTATCGTGCGGAGAAGAATGAGGAGGTCTGCGCAGTATGGAATCCTTTGAGCTTTGCACGTACGGCACTGATCAGGAATGCAGAGGGCAGTTGGCAGAAAATAACAGCAGGACCCAGCGGTGTTACTGTGTGCAGAGCGGTGAACTCCGGAGAGGACAACTGTTTCACTGAGCTTGTAATGGAGGAAAACGGACGACCGGTAAGCTTCAAAACGCCCTATTTTACCGTAAGATTTGATGCCAATGCTGAGATCACAAGCCTGGTGGATATCAGGGAGGACCGGGAACTGATCCAAAAGGGCAGGATGGGTAACCGTCTCACCGTATATGAGGATCGGCCGGCAGAATTCGATGCCTGGAATATTGACGAGGGATATCTGGAGAAATCCTGGGATGTCATTGATGTGGAAGAATTCAAAGTATTGGAGAACGGACCGGAGACGGCGGCATTACATGTGCGCAGACGGTTCCAGGATTCCACGATCGAACAGATCATTCGTTTCTACCGGCACACCGCAAGGATCGATTTTCAGACCAGAGTGGACTGGCAGGAACATCAACAGCTGCTCAGAGTATCCTTCCCGGTGGATATTCTGGCACATGAAGCGGATTATGAGATCCAGTTCGGCAATGTAAAGCGGCCGACACACAAGAACACATCCTGGGATCGTGCAAGATTCGAGGTATGCGCACACAAATGGGCAGATCTTTCCGAGCCCGGTTATGGTGTGGCACTGATGAATGACTGCAAATACGGTTATGATGTCCATGAGGGTGTGATGGGACTGACATTGATCAAGTCAGGTATTTTCCCCAATCCCGATGCAGATCAGGGACAGCATGAATTTACCTACGCATTGTTCCCTCATCAGGGAGATTTCCGCAAGGGCAGTGTGGTAAGAGAAGCTTACGATCTGAACTGCCCGATGGCATGGGAGAAGGTACAGGGTATCTATGAAGACAGCTTCTCAATGCTGCAGATAGCAGAGGAAAATGTGATGGCAGATACTGTGAAAGCAGCAGAGGACGGCAATGGCATCATCGTACGTATCTATGAGACTTGGGGAATGCGTACCAAAGTGCATGTGAACTTCCCACTTGCTCCGGATGCACAGGTAACAGTCTGTGACTGCATGGAGAATTTTTCCGGGGTGGAGAATGCGGATATGACCCGTGTACAGGACGGATGGAGCTTTACTATGAAGCCTTATGAAATCAAGACCCTGCGTATTGTGAATGAAAAAAAGTAAGAGGGTTACGAAGGAGAAAATTATGATCAATATATTAGAATACGGTGCAGTGGGCGATGGACAGACCAATGATGCCCCTGTCATTCAGAAAGCAATCGATACGTGTGCAGAACAGGGAGGAGGCGTAGTCCTCTTCCCCGGCGGCAGGACATATTCTTCCGGATATGTGCTGTTGAAATCCAATGTGGAGGTACATCTGGAGCCGGGCGCTGTCTGGAAAGCCAGCAGCAACATAGAAGATTATTACCCGCTGCGCAACAATGGTAAAATCACAGCCCATGAATCCGGCCTGCCTTCTTTCCTGAACAGTGAATATGCAGGACGCCCGTTCCATGCCTTTATCTATGCGCTGGGACAGGAAAATGTGACGATCTCCGGACAGGGTACCATTGATGGCAATGAATCTGTCTTTTACGGAGATGACTCGGGTTATCATATCGAGGGTTCCTATTATCCCAGAGTTCCGCTCCTGCTATTGGAGGATGTAAAGCATCTGACCATCAAGGAAGTCCGCCTGACGAACTGTGCCTTCTGGACAGTGCATCTGGTAGGCTGTAAGGATGTGCTGATCGACGGTATCCGCCTGCTGAATAATCTGAAGATGGCGAATTCCGATGGCATCGATCCGGATCACTGTCAGAATGTCCGGATCAGTAACTGTCACATTGAATGTGGAGATGACGCCATCGTATTGAAAAATTCCGGGGATTATAAGAAATACGGTCCCTGTGAAAATATCGTGGTCACCAATTGTACCCTGGTATCCACCAGTGCTGCCATCAAATTCGGCACGGAGGGAGAGTCTGACTTCCGGAATATTCTGGTGGAAAATTGCTGTATTTCCAGAAGTAACCGTGGAATTTCCATTCAGATCAGAGATAATGGCAACGTGGAAAATGTAATCTTTTCCAACATCATTATGGAGACCAGAAGATTCTCTTATGAATGGTGGGGAAGAGCGGAGGCTGTCTGCCTGACTGCGCTGGATCGCAAACCCGGAGTTAAGGCCGGTAAGATCCGCAATATCCGCTTCCAGAATATTACCTGCGAGGGAGAAAACGGCATTTTCCTGCTGGGCAGTGAAGACAATTATATTGAAGATGTGACCTTTGAGGGCATTCGGCTGACACTGGATAAGAAATCCAAGTGGGAGATCAACGGCTACGATAAGAGACCCTGCCAGGGAGAGGGAGAGATCCACACAAAGATTTCCGGAATCTATGCGGATTATGTGAAGAATGTCTCCTTCCATGATATTCAGATCACGAAGAAAGAAGGAATCCTGCCTTTTTACGAGGAGGACGTGACACTGGGAAATGTAGAAAATGTACGGATCGATGTAGAAGAGCCGGAAGATGGGAGCCAGAATGGAGAAGAGTAATAGAAGGATCGCTCTCATCGGATTTGCAATCCTGATGGTCGGCCTGGGAATCAGTGACAGCCTGAGAGGTATTTTCTCCGGCATTTTTCAGACGCATTTTGCATTGACGGCAAAGGGGCTGTCCACGATCATAGCCGTAAGCTATGCGGGAAATCTGTGCTTCCTGCTGGCCGGAGGCAGAATCATGGATAAGATCGACCGCAAAAAGGCTTTTTTGGGATTTCTCGCAGTATGGATGTGTGCAATGCTGGTATTCCTGCTTACAGATAACTATTATGCATTGCTGGTGGGAATGTTCCTGGCAATGGGAGCTTCTACGCTGTTGAATACGTCCATTACACTGATCACACCGTTCATTTTTGCCACATCACCGGCCATGATCGTCAATGTATTGTTCTTTACGCAGGGAATCGGTACCAGCGGAGGACAGAGTCTGATCGGAAATCTGGCTAACGATTTTGGCGGATGGAAAGCTGTGACAGGGGTGCTTTTTGCCATCGGCGTTCTGGCGTTCCTGATCATTTTAAAACTGCAGATCCCGGACAGCGGAGAAGTGAAGAAGGCAGAAAAGGATCGGCAGGGAAGGAAAATGAAGGGAAACTACCTTTGGATTGTCATGGTGGTGATCTTTGGTGTATACTTTATTGCAGAACATGGAATGCTGAACTGGTTTGTGATCTACGGAACCAATGCGCTGGGACTGGAGCAGGGAAAGGCTGCCAATTATATGGCGTTGTTTTTTGGCGGAATGACGGTGGGAAGACTGGTCTTTTCTCCGTTGGTTGACCGGCTGAAGGTATTCCCGAGCATTGCCTTGTTTTCTGTGATTTCTGCAGTGCTTTATGCGGCAGGGATCTTCAGTGGGGCACTCTGGATGCTGAGTCTGGCCGGACTGTTCTGCTCGATCATTTACCCGACACTGGTTATGGCCATCGGGAGACTTTATGATCCGTCGCAAGTGTCTACGATGTCCGGATTGATCATCAGTGTGGCATCCCTGTTTGATATTGGATTTAACTATATTTACGGAGACATTGCTGAAAAAACAGGATATGGCAGGAGCTTTCTGATCATGCCGGCAGCAATGATACTCTTTACTCTGTTGTTTGTGCTGGTGTTCCATAAGCGGATCCTGAACAGGGAACAGGCATAGTAAAAAGTTGTATTGGGAGGATGTCAGAATGAAATTAGGCGGAATTGAAGCCGGCGGCACAAAGATGGTATGTGCCATAGGAGATGAGCAGGGAAAGATTTTCGACAGGGCAGTATTCCCTACGGAGACACCGGAGAGTACGGTGCCGAAAATGATAGCATATTTTCAGGATAAAGGAATCGAGGCACTGGGGATCGGCTGTTTCGGCCCGGTGGATCTGAATAAAAAATCGGCAACCTACGGCTATATTACCAGCACTCCGAAGCTGGCATGGAGATTTTATGATTTTGCGGGAGTGTTCCGGGAAGCACTGAAAGTCCCTGTAGGTTTTGATGCAGATGTCAATGGAGCAGTGCTTGGCGAGGTACGCTTCGGCGCAGCCAAGGGGTGTGAGAATGCGCTCTATATCACCATTGGTACGGGAGTAGGTGTAGGGGCATATATTAACGGCAGACTGCTGCATGGCCTGATGCATCCCGAGGGCGGACATATCTTCCTGCGCAAGCACCCGGAGGATACCTATGAAGGCTGCTGTCCTTATCACGGTGCCTGTCTGGAAGGACTGGCTTCCGGTCCTGCGATTCAGGGCAGGTATGGCAGAAAGGGAGCTGAACTGGCCGGAAGAGAGGATGTCTGGGAACTGGAAAGTTACTACATCGGACAGGCTGTGGCAGATTACATGCTGACTTACTCACCGGAGAAGATCATTCTCTGGGGCGGTGTGATGCACCAGGAGAAGGTTTTCGACATGGTGAGACAGAATGCGGTGGAGTTTCTGAATGGCTATCTGCCGGAGACCAGCCAGCCGAAGGATATGTCACAGTATGTGGTGGCTCCTGCACTGGGCGAGAACCCCGGAATCATCGGTGCAATGTGTCTGGGAATGGATGCATACCTGATGGAATGCGGGAAGAATCTGTGAGGAGGCTTGATGAAGTAGCGGTTGATAATCCAGAGAGGGTGAGATCACCAGAGAGTTTTCGGCGATCTCGCCCTCTTTTTTGCGGTCCTATAAGGCAAGGATCTCGGGAGAATCCGGTTTCGTCGTGTCGGGGTTGGCACCGCCGAGACGTCGGGGACTGTAAGTGGTGTGTGGAACGTTGCTGGGCAGTTCCAAGATTGCGGAGATGAAAACGTGTAACAAAGATTTGAAATTATGTAATAAATAATCATAATTTTGTCAATACACTTTTGGCACTAAAAGCGAAAAGTGCCGAAAATATTTTGGTGGATGACAGGCATAGAGTATGGCAACAGCAGGTTGCTTTTCATAACATGAATTTATCTATATGATATGGTTATGGAGGTGATGACTATGGAAACAAAAAATA
>UMDA01071682.1_pt1 | contig 13217 bp, 10 predicted proteins | sample 1964381 | NCBI WGS metagenome assembly UMDA01 (sample SAMEA4835983, study PRJEB28245) | human gut metagenome | biome: gut microbiome; material: fecal sample | place: Denmark | collected 2008 | reverse complement strand
GAGGACGCATTTGTTGGTCGGGTTGTTCTATATGAAATGTTTTCATGTATATTGATGTTCAGTTTGGCTTCTAGCATGTATGGTTACAGTTATTTAATCCTCACGGGTATTCCGCTCACCATGAGATATACCTCATCTGCGCTTCGGGCAACATACTGATTCATCCACCCCAGTAAATCCGTGAAACGGCGTTGGAGCTGATTCTCAGATACCCCGCCTAATCCTATCTCATTGGATACAAAAAGGAACGTGGCATCCTGTGCGATCAATCGGTCGAATTCCGTCTTCAGGGCTTGGAGCGCAGGTTCAACTTCCGAGTTTGAATCGAAGAAGAAATTTGTGCACCAGAGTGTCAGGCAGTCCACAACCACCACACGACCGTTGAAGTCATGCCGGCTCAGGACTCTTTCCTCTTCCACATTGACCCAGCGTGGTCCGCGGTTTTGCTGGTGCCGTACGATCCGTTGACGGAACTCTTCGTCCCAGACATGCGCAGTAGCCAGATAGACGGGATGTTCTGCCAATGAGAGAGCCAACTGTTCGGCATAAGAGGTTTTACCGGACCGTTGTCCACCGGTGATGAATATGATACGTTTCATAGCAGGGGGGATAAAATGAAGGCGAGTGAACAAGTCCGGGCTAAATCATAATGAGTGTCCTATTATGCAGGCTCCCGATTTGTTGACTCGCCTGTGCTTATATAGACAACGGTTAGAAGTTAAAGAACTTCTTTGCGTTGTTGTAGCAGATGTCTTCTACCATCTGGTTGACACGCTCCATTTCTTCAACGGGGATTTCTCCGTTTTCAACATCGTTGCCCAGGAGGTTACACAATGTACGACGGAAGTATTCATGACGCGGATAGGAGAGGAAGGAACGTGAGTCTGTCAACATACCCACGAAACGGCTCAGCAATCCAAGCAGTGAGAGCGCATTCATCTGCTTTTCCATGCCATCCTTCTGATCAAGGAACCACCAGCCTGAACCAAACTGGATCTTGCCCGGAACCGAACCATCCTGGAAGTTACCCAACATGGTTGCGATGACTTCATTGGCACAAGGATTGAGGTTATACAGGATGGTCTTGGTGAGCTTGCCTTGTGTATTCAGCTTGTCGAGGAACTTGGCCATAGACTTGGCTGTAGTAAATTCACCGATAGAGTCAAAGCCAGTATCAGGACCAAGAAGTTTGAACATCTTCGTATTGTTGTTGCGGATAGCTCCGTAGTGGAACTGTTGCGTCCATCCCTTCTCATAATCCATGATGGCAAATTCAATCAGCATAGCAGACTTGTACTTGAGGATTTCCTCGTGTGTCAGTTCTGCACCACCATATACCTTATTAAATATAGCATCAATTTCAGCTTGCGTATAGTCCTCTGCATAGAACTCTTCGATACCATGGTCAGAAAGACGACATCCCTGCTCTGCAAAGAAATCATGACGTTTACGAAGAGCCTCGATTACATCTGCAAACTTGGAAATCTTTACGCCGCTGACCTCTGACAATTTCTCCATGTATGCACGGAACTCAGCCGGAACCTCGACTGCCATAGCCTTGTCCGGACGCCATGTCGGAAGCATCTTGATTTCAAAACCGCTTTCACGGGTCTGAATGTGATATTCCAAAGAATCTACAGGATCATCCGTTGTACATACGGTCTCCACATGGTAGCGACGCATCAAGTTGCGTGCTGACATCTCAGGCTTTTGAAGTTTCTCGTTACATTCATCGAAGATTTCACGGGCAGTCTTCGGATTCAGAATCTTGTCGATGCCGAAAGCCGTCTTCAACTCCAGATGAGTCCAGTGATAAAGCGGGTTGCGGAGGGTATAAGGAACTGTTTCTGCCCACTTCTCAAACTTTTCCCAGTCGGTGGTGTCCTTACCGGTGCAGTAGCGTTCATCGACACCATTCGAACGCATTGCACGCCATTTGTAGTGGTCACCGCCCAACCAGATTTCAGTGATTGACTTAAACTGATAATCGTCGGCAACCATTTTCGGAATCAAGTGACAGTGATAGTCAATGATAGGCATTTTGGCTGCATGCTCGTGGTACAACTTCTGTGCTGTTTCAGTCTGCAACAAGAAGTTCTCATCCATAAATTTTTTCATAATACTTAGAATTAATCGTTGTATATATTAGAGTCTCTTGCTATGTTTCATCATCAGCCAGCAGAGTGGGAGAGGAGAGAGGATATCCTCCGGTTCCTTTCGTTCGTTTTCCCTAACAATCACTTGCATTTATTTAAACAAACACAATGAGGAAACGTCCAGCTTATGCTTTAAAACATGTATTTAACTTTATTAACCGTTATCGAACACGAAAATAGATATTTTATTTGTGATAGCAAAATAAGTTCGTATATTTGTAGCAAAATTTAATGATTTTATTGCCTTCGGGAAAGACATAAACCTTTGAATGAAGAAGTTACTATGGATGAAAAACAATATACGATTAAGGATATTGCGCAGATGGCAGGCGTTTCGGCAGGAACTGTCGATCGGGTGCTCCATCAGCGGGGCGAGGTTTCCGAAAGTAGTAAAAGAAAGGTCGAGGCCATTTTGAAAGAAATTGACTACCAACCGAACATGTATGCCATCGGGCTTGCCCGCAAAAAGAAATATCATTTCGGTTGTTTCATTCCTAAATATGAGCCCAACGACTATTGGTATACAGTGGCATGTGGCGTAAGGAAGGCACTTGACGAGGTTGCTCCCTTCAATATCAGTGTTGATTTCATCTATTACGACCATTCTGACAAGGCATCTTATGTGGCAGAGAGCAGGAAACTGCTCAGTCGCAAATTCGATGCGGTGCTCATTGCTCCCAATTACAATCTGGAGACGTTGGATTTTACACGCCAGCTCAGTGAACAAGGCACTGTCTTTGCTTTTATCGATGTCAATGTCGAAGGCGCCGGTGCATTGACCTATATCGGACAGGATTCTTTCCGAAGTGGGTATATTGCCGCCCGTATATTCTGTGATACCGGGTTTGACGGTCAGGAAGTCGTCCTTCTGCGTACCGAAAAGGACCCGGACGCACAGGAAATACAGATGCAGCGTCGTTTGGAAGGATTCAATGCCTATATGAACGAGCGTCATCTGAATATCTGCTTGCATGATATCACCTTGAAAAGGGATGGCTTGGAAAATTACCGGGCATTGGATGACTTTTTCGAACATCACCCCGGTGTCAGTGGGGGAGTTGTATTTAACTCACGGGTCTATCGGGTCGGCGAATATCTGAAAAGCAGAGGGCGTTCCTTGAATCTCATAGGCTATGACCTTTTGCCGCAGAATATCGCATTACTCAAGGATGGGGTGATTGATTATCTGATCGGACAACGACCGGCCATGCAAGGATACAGCTGCATCAAAATGCTGACTGACAAAGTGGTATTCAAACGTGAAGTCGAACATCTCCGGTACATGCCTGTCGATATTCTCATGAAGGAGAACATTGACTATTATGTTGAATCCTATAATTTGTAAATCACATTTATTTAATATAAATCACATATTATGAAACCGTTAAACAAAGAAACAGCCGTTAAGGTACAACGCCCCGAACGGATCATTCAGTTTGGTGAAGGAAACTTCCTTCGTGCATTTGTCGATTGGATCATTTACAACATGGACCAGAAGACCGACTTCAACAGCAGTGTTGTTGTTGTTCAACCGATTGAAAAAGGTATGGTTGATATGCTGAATAAGCAGGACTGCCTCTACCATGTCAACTTGCAAGGTCTTGACAAGGGTGAAACTGTAAACAGCCTGACGATGATTGATGTCATCAGCCGTGCGCTCAATCCTTATACTCAGAACGATGAGTTCATGAAATTGGCTGAGCAACCGGAAATGCGCTTTGTGATTTCCAATACGACGGAGGCAGGTATTGCTTTTGATCCGGCTTGCAAGCTGGATGATGCTCCCGCTTCTTCCTATCCGGGCAAATTGACCCAGTTGCTCTATCACCGTTTTAAGACTTTCAACGGCGACAAGAGCAAAGGTTTGATTATCTTCCCCTGCGAGCTGATTTTCTTGAACGGACACAAACTAAAAGAGTGCATCTATCAGTACATTGATTTGTGGAACCTGGGTGAAGAGTTCAAGACTTGGTTTGAAGAGGCTTGCGGTGTATATGCTACTCTCGTTGACCGTATTGTTCCGGGATTCCCGCGTAAAGACATTGATGCCATCAAAGAAAAGTTGCAATATGATGACAATATGGTGGTTCAAGCTGAAATCTTCCACTTGTGGGTGATTGAGGCTCCTCAGGAGATTGCTAAAGAATTCCCCGCCGACAAGGCTGGCTTGAACGTACTCTTCGTTCCGTCTGAAGCTCCGTATCATGAAAGAAAGGTTTGCTTGCTCAATGGCCCGCACACTGTTCTTTCTCCGGTAGCTTATCTCTCTGGCATCAATATTGTACGTGATGCTTGTCAGCATGAGGTGGTAGGCAAGTACATTGATAAGGTTATGTTCCATGAATTGATGGAGACTTTGAACCTTCCGAAAGAGGAACTTCAGAAGTTTGCTAAAGACGTATTGGAGCGCTTCAACAACCCGTTTGTTGATCACCAGGTGACTTCCATCATGCTGAACTCATTCCCGAAATTTGAAACTCGTGACCTCCCCGGTCTGAAGACTTATCTGCAACGTAAGGGTGAGTTGCCTAAGGGACTGGTATTGGGCTTGGCTGCTATCATTACCTATTATAAAGGTGGCAAACGTGCTGATGGTGCTGAAATTGTTCCGAATGACGCACCGGAAATTATGCAATTGTTGAAAGACCTGTGGGCAACCGGTGATACTCGTAAGGTAGCCGAAGGTGTACTTGGCGCAACTTCTATCTGGAATGAAGACTTGAATCAAATTCCCGGCTTGACCGATATGGTGGTTGCTTTCTTGAATTCTATCCAAGAAAAGGGTATGCTGGAGACTGTAAAGTCTATCCTCTAATAGATTAGGATTAGAAATTAACGGATAAGCTCCTGTTGCAAATGTGTCGTTTGGCGCATGCGTACAGGAGCTTTTTCTTTATACTTTCTGATAAAAGGGAGAACAGGTATACGAACATGGGGTAACTCTCATTATTTTGAAGATGCCAATATGGAATACATCAGACCTATCTACACCCCCGAAAGAATCACAAGCCTTCAACCAGGCGAAATATTCGTGTTTGGCAGCAACCTGCAGGGAATGCACGGCGGAGGAGCGGCCCGCATGGCATACGAAAAGTTCGGTGCCATCTGGGGCAAGGGCGTTGGGCTACAAGGGCAATCTTACGCCATACCGACCATGCAAGGTGGCGTGGAAACCATCCGTCCCTATGTGGAGGAGTTCATTGCTTTTGCCAAGGAACATAAGGAGCTGACCTTTCTGGTGACTCCCATCGGTTGTGGAATTGCCGGATTCAAGACAGAGGACATCGCTCCCTTATTCACAGAAGCGATAGTGGAAGAGAACATTGTGTTGCCGGAATCGTTTGAGGAGGTCATCATGCAAATCCGTCCGCTAAGCAAGGCTGCCATAGATGTGCTGGCAAAACGGATGCAAGGAATCCCTATTCCGCAGGTACGCTTTCTCACGGTATTTGGGAACATCAGCACTATTTTGAACTTTTGTGGAATAGTTATGACCATTATGACTGGCACGAGCATTTTGAAAAGTACGGCCTGCACAAAGACTTTGAAAGAGGAGTGGTGCTGACTGATGATCTCATGCACCAACCGGTTAATAAAGAATGGATGTTCAGTATGTATATGTCGGCAGAGTTCCCATCGCAGAAGCTGATGCTGCTGGAACAGTGCCATTATTATAAAGGAGAAAGGTTGTGTCCTTTTCATCCACATAGGAAGGCCATGTTATTTGCGTATGAACGATGTTGGGTGAAGTTCAATCTATTTCCGCAAGAGCATCCCCATATAGAAGAGGATTTGGATTATTACAAACAATGCGGACTTGCCGATTTATGTCCTGATGATGGTGTGCCTATGTCCATGAAAGCCTTGTTGCTTAACCGCTGGCTTTATTGGGGAGGTGATTTCGCGAATTTGGATATTTTCAGGGAATGGTACCGCGCTTTGGACTATACGAATGTGAATGGAGGATTAAGGAAAGAAGACCTCTATGAGATTTCCAATCCGGATTTCCTGTTCTTTTGGGGACATCACGGCAAGCCGGGTGAAACGACCAAAGCCTGTCTCAGCCAATGGTTCCCTTGTAAGTTTACCGTAAATGGCATCCATTACAACTGTGCGGAACAGTTCATGATGGCAGAGAAGGCGCGAATCATGGGTGATGAAGATACTAGAAATAGAATTTTGGTTTCTACTGACCCTAAAGAAATAAAAGCATTAGGTAGAGAAGTGCGGAATTTTGACGAATTCAAATGGCAAAAGCACCGTATGGAAGTTGTCATTACCGGCAATCTGCATAAATTCATGGACAATGAAGAGCTGAAAGTATTTCTGCTCGACACAAAAGACAAGATATTGGTGGAAGCCAGTCCCTACGATGCAGTCTGGGGAATTGGCATGAAAGAAGATGACCCGGACTGCAGGAATCCCCGTTTATGGAAAGGAGAAAACCTGCTTGGGTTCGCATTGATGGATGTGAGGGAAAAACTCAGTAAGATAAAATGAAGAAACATCCATATGAAATCATTGAATAAACCTCAAACGTATTATATGACTCCCATCTTCGCCATAGACCGCTTACGGATGGGAACGGACAGACATGGAATCATCACATTGGGCTGTTTCATGGGCCGTCCGCTTCGGTCTGAACTACCCTCAAACAAAAGGACTGTAACATGAACGGAAAAGATAAATGCAACTTGCTCAGAGAAATCCGCAGGAGGATAACCGAACAGTATGGACTGACATACCAACCTGTAGAGTGTCATCACGAAGGAAATTGTGCAGGCACATGCCCCCAATGTGACGCTGAGCTGCAAAACCTGCAAAAGCAATTAAAGGAGAAAGGCATTGAGAATATTGAACTTGACCGGCAGATGGAGGAAATGGTGAGAAACCTCAATCCAGGCGGTGATACGGACAACAACCTCATTGACCTAGGCGATGTCGCTCCATCCGAATATGATGACAAAATAGAATTTACAGAAGGGATGCCTGTACCGCCTCCTGCAGGAATGTTCAATTTTCCTGAACCCAAAAAGAGAAGGGCATTTTTCAAGGAATGTGCCGTTGCCGGCTGGAGCTTCCACCATCCCGAAGACTTTTTGGACGAGTTGTACGAAGGTGCGAAACTTGTCTTACTCCGCGAACGTGCCAATAAGCACGACTGTAATGCTGTGGCCGTGGCATTGGCTGAGGATATAGGCGGTGATGTGGAAGACTTTGATTGCATCATCGGCTATGTACCACGCAAGGAAAACGAAATGATTGCCAACATGATGGATATGGGATGGGGTGATGCTTTCACTGCGGAACTTACCACTGTCAAGAATAGTGGTGCATACGATGAACGCTTGCGCATGACCATCTATATTAAGAGTAAGGAGGACAGTATGGAAAGCTGGTTTATACAAAAGGTGAACAGCAATTTCTCCAAAGACCTTATGCAATTTCTTTATCAAGATGGTGTCATACGTTTCCGCTGGGGTGGATTTCCTCCTTGGAAAAGAGATTTGCCCCGAAAAGGTGACAAAGTCGTATTCATCCACAAACGCGAGGCGGATGCTGAACTCTATTTGATGCACACGATTGCCATAGGCGAGGATGCCATACCTTTTTTGGAGGACCCGGAAGAGGAAATGGACATGGTAGATGACTGCGCACCGTATGTATTGACGTTGGTAAAAGGCCCGGTTATAGTTAATCTGCAGGAGTTGGACTTTTTGAACAGTTGTGAAATCGATTCTTACCAACCAGAAGGAAAACTGCCTGGAAATTGTATTGACAAATTGAAAGAGTTGTTTTTTACGCACATGATTATTATGTAGAATGTACAGCCGCCTAAAAACGACTTAGGCTGTAAGCCTCTTTATAATGAGAGACTTACAGCCTAAGCTAATGTCTAAGAGACTCTTAGAGCGTATCCTCTACCGCAGCCTGCGCCGCAGCCAGACGTGCAATAGGCACGCGGAACGGAGAGCAGCTTACGTAGTTCAAACCGACACGGTGACAGAACTTGACAGAAGAAGGTTCACCTCCGTGCTCACCGCAGATACCACATTTCAGGTCGGGGCGTACAGAACGTCCTTTCTCGGTAGCCATCTTGATAAGCTGACCTACACCATTCTGGTCAAGTACCTGGAAGGGGTCGAACTTCAAGATCTTCTTCTCCAAATAGATGGGCAAGAAGGAAGCGATATCATCACGCGAATATCCGAAGGTCATCTGGGTCAAGTCGTTTGTACCGAAGGAGAAGAATTCAGCATGCAATGCAATACGATCAGCAGTAAGGGCTGCACGCGGAATCTCGATCATGGTTCCCACCTTATATTCGATGGAAGTATTCATTTCACTGAACAACTTGTCAGCCTCTTCACGGATAATCTTTTCCTGTGCTTCGAACTCGTAGCGAATACCGGTCAGCGGTACCATGATTTCCGGACGGCAGTTGATGCCTTCAGCCTTCAACTCAAGAGCTGCGCTCAAAATGGCGCGAGTCTGCATTTGAGTGATTTCAGGGTATGTATTACCCAAACGGCAACCGCGGTGACCCAACATCGGGTTTTGCTCCTTCAAAGATTCCACACGTTTTCTGATGTAGTCCAAGCTTACGTGCATGGCATCTGCCATTTCCTGCTGGCCCTTGTCATCGTGAGGAACGAACTCGTGCAAGGGAGGATCGAGCAGACGGACTGTTACAGGATAACCATCCATTGCGCGGAAAATACCCTTGAAGTCTTCTTTCTGATAGGGAAGGATCTTTTGAAGAGCTTTTTGACGTTCTTGAGAGGTTTCAGCGAGAATCATCTCACGCATAGCCTTAATCTTTTCACCTTCGAAGAACATGTGTTCTGTACGGCAAAGGCCGATACCTACAGCACCAAAGTTACGTGCAACCTGTGCGTCGTGGGGAGTATCGGCATTGGTGCGAACCTGCAGACGGCTGTATTTATTGCAGAGGTCCATCAAGTCGGCAAAGTCTCCGGATACTTCAGCAGCCTTTGTCGTCACCTTACCTTCATAAACTTGTCCGGTAGTTCCGTTGAGTGAAATGAAATCACCTTCTTTCAATGTTAATCCGTCAACCTCAATGGTTCTTTCCTTATAGTTAATGTTCAGCATGCCTGCACCAGAAACGCAGCATTTACCCATACCACGTGCAACCACGGCAGCGTGTGAGGTCATACCGCCACGAGCAGTCAGGATGCCTTCAGCCACCTGCATACCGGCGAGGTCTTCAGGTGAAGTCTCGATACGAACCATGATGACTTTGTGACCATCTTTAGCCCATTTTGCTGCATCATCAGCAAAGAAGACGATACGTCCACAGGCAGCACCCGGAGAAGCGGGCAGACCCTTGGCGATAACTTTAGCCTTGGCCAAAGCTTCCTTCGCGAAGATGGGGTGGAGAAGTTCGTCAAGCTTGTTCGGTTCGACACGCATGATAGCTGTCTTTTCATCGATCATGCCTTGACGCAACAAATCCATGGCAATCTTGACCATGGCAGCACCAGTACGTTTACCGTTACGGGTTTGGAGGAACCAAAGTTTGCCTTCTTGTACCGTGAATTCCATATCCTGCATATCGCGGTAGTGGTTCTCCAATTTTGTCTGGATGGCATCAAGTTCCTTGTAAATTTCAGGCATGGCCTCTTCCATCGAAGGATATTTGGAAGCACGAGTCTCCTCGTCAATACCAGCCAAAGCGGCCCAGCGACGAGAACCCTCCAAGGTGATCTGTTGCGGAGTACGGATACCGGCAACGACATCTTCGCCCTGAGCATTGATCAGGTATTCACCGTTGAACAAGTCTTCACCGGTAGCTGCATCACGGGAGAAGCAAACACCAGTAGCGGAAGTGTCACCCATATTTCCGAACACCATAGCCTGTACGTTGACAGCAGTACCCCATTCAGCGGGAATACCTTCCATCTTTCTATACAGAATAGCACGTTCGTTCATCCAGGAATCAAAAACTGCGCAAATTGCGCCCCACAGCTGTTCGTGTGAATCGGTCGGGAAGTCTTGTCCGGTTTGTGCTTTTACGGCAGCCTTGAATCGTTTTACCAATTCTTTCAGGTCTTCTACATCCAACTCATTGTCCAACTTCACACCTTTGGCTTCTTTCACCTCTTCGATGATAGCCTCGAAAGGGTCAATATCGTCTTTATTGGTAGGCTTCATACCCAATACCACGTCACCGTACATCTGTACAAAACGACGATAGGAATCCCATGCAAAACGTGTGTTACCGGTTTTACGAGCCAATCCTTCTACAACTTCATCGTTCAGACCTAAGTTGAGGATTGTATCCATCATGCCCGGCATGGATGCACGTGCACCGGAACGTACAGACACCAACAACGGGTTCTCTACATCACCAAACTTAGAGTTCATCAGATTTTCAATATGTTGGACGGCTTTTGTCACATCATCTTTGAGCAACTCTACCACTCTTTCCTTACCTATGGCATAATATTCGTTGCATACGTCAGTCGTAATTGTAAACCCGGGAGGCACAGGAACACCGATGAGATTCATTTCTGCAAGGTTAGCACCTTTACCTCCTAGTAGATTTCTCATGTCTGCTCTACCTTCAGCTTTTCCATTGCCGAAGATATACACTCGTTTTTCGGTCATAAGATTTTGTCTATTAGTTAAAAATCACATTTGAGTTATTCGCGCGCAAAACTAGTTCTTTCTTTGGAATACAAAAAGCATATTGTCGAAAAAAATAGGGCCCCTTACAAAAAAATAAGAGTTTCATAATAACTTTCATCATTCTCATGAGAAAATATCTATCTTTGCGGAAATTTTCATTAGATTGACTAAGAATGGCTCGAAAGAAAAAACAGCTGCCCTTGTTGGAAAAGGTATTGATAACCGATGTCGCAGCAGAAGGAAAGGCCTTGGCGCGTGTAGATGATTTAGTCGTATTTGTACCTTATGTGGTACCGGGAGACGTCGTCGATTTGCAGGTGAAACGCAAAAAGCATCATTATGCAGAGGCTGTTGCCGTACATTTTCATGAATATTCCCCCAAGCGTGCAGTTCCTTTTTGTCAGCATTACGGTATATGCGGAGGATGTAAATGGCAATGCCTTCCTTATGAGGAACAAATCAAGTATAAGCAACAGCAGGTAGAGGATAACCTGACGCGGATTGGGAAGATTGAATTGCCTCCGATTTCCCCTATATTAGGCTCTGAGAAGACTGTATTCTACCGCAATAAACTGGAATTTACGTTTTCCAATAAGCGTTGGCTGACGGAAGAAGAAGTGAACCAGAATGTGGTCTATGAACAGATGAATGCTGTTGGCTTCCATATCCCTAACGCTTTCGATAAAGTGCTCGCTATTGAAAAATGCTGGTTGCAGGATGATATTTCCAATCAGATACGTAATGCTATTCGGGATTATGCGTATGCACATGATTATTCATTCTTTAATTTCCGCGCCAAGAGTGACGAGCCACGTGGGCTGCTGCGAAATCTCATGATACGTACTTCTTCGACGGGAGAGCTGATGGTGTTGCTGCAATGTTGTGTCACCAACGAAACTGAGCACACACAGATGACCAACCTTCTGCAGTATGTAGGGGAAACCTTTCCGCAAATTACATCGCTACTTTATGTTATCAATAATAAGTGCAATGACACTATTACTGATCTAGAGGTTCATACCTTTAAGGGGAATGATTATATTTATGAGGAAATGGAAGGTCTTCGCTTCAAGATTGGTCCTAAATCATTCTATCAGACCAATAGTGAACAAGCTTATCAATTATATAAGGTTGCACGTGAATTTGCTGGTCTGACTGGAAAAGAATTAGTCTATGACTTGTATACCGGAACTGGAACGATTGCGAATTTTGTATCGAGACGAGCACGTCAGGTTATTGGTATCGAATATGTACCTGAGGCCATAGAGGATGCTAAAGTCAATTCGCAGGTAAACGGTATCGATAATACGTTGTTTTTTGCCGGTGATATGAAAGATATCCTTACGGAAAGCTTCATCAGGCAATATGGGCGTCCTGATGTCATCATTACAGACCCTCCACGTGCCGGTATGCATTCCGATGTCATCAATACCATACTTTTTGCTGCCCCAGAGCGAATTGTATACGTCAGCTGTAACCCTGCCACTCAAGCACGGGATTTGCAACTATTGGATGTATCTTATCAGGTAAAGGCAGTTCAACCTGTTGACATGTTTCCTCACACTCATCATGTTGAGAATGTGGTGTTGTTGGAGAAAAGAAAATAATGAACCGAGATTTTAATAGTACTCTAAATCGCATTGTATGAGCAGAACAACCAAAGACCGCATGCCACAGCGCCCCCGTGCGGCTTCACAATATACGACGTTTAATGTGTATGAACCGGAGGAGTTGATGACTTTTCTTTTGAAAGTCATGTCAGGTATTAGCCGGAACAAGGTAAAGGCATTGCTGACCGGGCGTGCGGTATATGTTGATCAGGTGATCACTACGCAGTATAATTTTGCCTTAAAGCCGGGGATGAAGGTACAAATCAGTAAGAAAAAGGGACAAAAAGAATTCCACAGTTCGCTGTTGAAGATTGTTTATGAAGATGCGTATCTCATTGTAGTAGAAAAACGTGAAGGACTTCTCTCCATTGCAACTAATCGCGAGAAGGAGCGTACTGCTTATTCTATCCTGACAGATTATGTACAACGTTCAGGCAGACAGCACCGGATATTCATAGTTCACCGCTTGGATAAGGATACGTCGGGACTGATGGTATTTGCAAAGGACGAACAAACAAAACGCAACTTGCAGGATCATTGGCAGGAGATTGTAACCGATCGCCGTTATGTGGCTGTGGTATCCGGAGAAGTTGAAAAAAATAATGGGACCATCACTTCCTGGTTGAAAGATAATAAGGTTTATGTCACCTATTCCAGCCTCTCCAACAATGGGGGAGACAAGGCCATCACTCACTATACGGTAATCCGTCGTGCCAATGGTTATTCATTGGTGGAACTGGAATTGGAAACAGGCCGTAAAAACCCTAAAATCCGCAACTATCATCCAATACACGAT
>UMDA01070397.1_pt1 | contig 13380 bp, 10 predicted proteins | sample 1964381 | NCBI WGS metagenome assembly UMDA01 (sample SAMEA4835983, study PRJEB28245) | human gut metagenome | biome: gut microbiome; material: fecal sample | place: Denmark | collected 2008 | reverse complement strand
GTCAGCGTGGGATTGGTGTGGTATCTTTATCTAAGTGAACCCCCGCTGTCCCTGCCACTGCTAGATGTAAGCTGGTTACCTTGAGCATCATATAGATAGCCATCGGTATACCCTGTACCAGTAGACTGGAAGACATATTGATGGGTAACCATTGGCTCAAAGGGAATCTTCACGGTTTCCCCCGCCGCCACGTCTACGTCCAGGGCCTGATCCAGCGTAATGGCATATTGGGCCGTTTCCCCACAGCCGCAAACATACCGCCCGTTGCCATCCTTGACGAAAACATGGCTGCCGCATGTCAGAAGAACAGGGATCATTCCAGATTTACTGGCATCATCCCATTTGACTCTGAAATAATAGGTTTTCCCGGCGGTCAAAATAGCGCTGATTCTGAATTGGCTGTCGCGTCCGCCACCACTGGTGATACTGTCGCCTGAAGGATTACAGATGTATCCAGAGACACCTCTCGCCGCTCCAATGGACTGGAAAATATACTCATGGGTAATCTCCGGTACAAAGGGGATCGTCACGGTTTCCCCCTCCGCTGCCTCCACGATCAGGTTCTGGTCCAGGGTGATGTCCAGTTCTCCCTCGTTCGCAGCTGCTGTCTCTCCGCAGATGCAAATATACTGCCCACTAACGCCCTTGGCAAAAACATGGCCGCCGTATGTCAGAAGAACAGGGATCGTTCCGGTGCGGTCGGAGTAATGCCATTTTACCCCAAGATAATAGGTCTCCCCGGCGTTCAGCGTGTATGTAATCTTAAATGGTTCACCATAGCCGCCATTATATACAAGCTGATTGCCATTCGCATCAAAGATGTAGCCATCGGTATCCCCTGTGCCAGCGGACCGGAAGATATACTCATGGGTGACTGCCGGTACAAAGGGAATCCTTACTGTTTGTCCCGCCACTACATCCACATTCAGCGTTTCATTCAAGGTGATAGTCGGAGCCGGCTCTCCACAGGTCGTGCAAGTAAACTGTTCGCTTTCGTTCTTGGCGTAAGAATGGTTTCCATACGTCAGCAGCACCGGGATCGTTCCGCTGCTGCCGCTATACCGTCTTATCCCAAGATAGTAGGTTTCCCCGGCATTCAGTGTGTATGTAATCTTAAATTGCCCGCTGCTCCCACCATTACTAGATGTAAGCTGGTTACCTTGAGCATTATATAGATAGCCAACGGCACCCCCTTCGCCAGTGGACTGGAGGATATACTCATGGGTGACTGCCGGTACAAAGGGAACCCTTACTGTTTGTCCCGCCACTACATCCACATTCAGCGTTTCATTCAAGGGGATAGTCGGAGCCGGCTCTCCGCAGGTGCAAACATATTGTCCGCTTCCGTTTTTGGTGTAAGCATGGTTTCCATACGTCAGTAGAACCGGGATCGTTCCGGTGCTGCTGACTCTATACCAACTTACTCCAAGATAATAGGTCTCCCCGGCATTCAGTGTGTATGTAATCTTAAATTGCCCGCTTCCGCCGCTGTCGTCATCAGATGCAAGCTGATTGCCATTCGCATCATAGATATATCCGTAGGTATCCCCTGTACCGGTGGACTGGAAGATATATTGGTGGGTACATTCCGGCGTGAAAGCGATTTTTTTCGTATTCTTGCCGACTACTTCCACGTTCAGCGTCTGCCCCAGGGTGATGGTCAGGTCGCCAGCCCCATCTGCCGGCGCCGCACCGTCGTCTCCCTCAAGGGAAACCAGCGCCGCGTCATTCACCTGGGTGGTCAGGTTGCTCGGATTCTCCGGCAGCGCGGCAAAGCCCAAAAGGCTGTCGCTGCTCATCGCGCAGGAAACCGTCCGCACACTGTTTTCGCTGTCCCCCACAATGACCCGCAGGCTGCCGCCGCTCACCGAGGCTACCAACCCCGCCTGATCGGCGCTGCCGTCCGCGTCCGTGTCAAGGAAGACAATATCGCCCTTCTGCGGAGAATTCCCTTCCATGCTGCGGTACAGGCCCCACGTTTCTCCGGCAAGCGTCCCCACCCAGCCGGCACAGTCGGATGCATAAGGCACCGACTGGCGGGAAATCCCGGCATAGTACAGGCAGAAGGAAACAAACATGGCGCTCCAGTCGCCATAGGGATCGCCGTACCAGTCGCCGTAACGGGTATAGCCCTTCCGCGCGCCATCCCCGGTGACGGTATAGTTGCGTTCGCTTTCGGTATAGCCCAGCTGGCTCTCGGCAATGGCGATAACATCCTCCGCCCAGACGCCGGTCAGTTCCACACCGGAGACGCTGTTTTCCCAGACAGTCTCGCTCTCCACATCCGCTTCCGGGTCGGAGAAGCAGCTCAGGGAATGGGTGTGCTCCTCCTGATCGCAGACCAGCACCTCTTCATAGCACGCCTCTGTATGGACATGGATTTCACAGGTCAGCACATCCCGGGTCTCATAGCAGGACTCCCCATGGGTATGACCGCCTTCACCTGCTTTCTTGCCGCAGGTATAGGTTTCCTGCGTCTGATAGCAGCCGTCGGAATGCACATGATCCTCACTCTCATCGGTGCAGGTCTGAATCTTATCGACCTTGACACAGCTTTCATCATGGATGTGTCCGGGAGTCTCCTCCAGCCCGCATATCAGCACCCGCTGCTGCTGATAGCATTCCGCCGTATGGACATGGGGCTCCCCCGTTGTCTCCTCATGACCACAGATCAGACGCTTTTCGTAGCACTCCTGAGAATGCTGGTGCTCCTCATGGCCGCAATAGGCCGTCTGCTCAGTGGCTTTGACAGGCAGGATCATCCCCCCATAGGAGGTGATGAGCATCACCATACAGGCCAGGGCGCTTACCACCCTCTGCCAGATCCTATATGGATGATTCTGCATTGCTTGCATCCGGTTGTTGTTCCACATACACAGTCCCCTTCCTTTATTTCACAGTGCAGACCGGTGCGGCGGTCTGATATGAAACTTAACTTTCCTGCTTTCTTCCGGCCTGTGCAGCCGGAAAGCACTTCCCCCAGGCGCCTGATAAGGCAGTTCGACATTGCTTCCGTCCGAGAGTATCCTCACCTTATCAGTTTGCAATCCAGAAAAATATAGTACATGGGATCGTTTCCTATATCTCACAAATAATTATAGTTTGCCGATCCAGAGAAATCAATCAATTTCTGTGAAACTTTCACAATTTTTATCAGGCGTAGTCTTTTTCTTTCTTGTTTCGCAAATCAGATTCCAAATAAACGCAGAAAATATGGCTCCAGCTTTCCCCGCTCCCGCATTAAGCGGCTTTGGTATGCACACAACATAATCTGCATTATGTGGCGCTTTCTATATGACAAGCCCCAGCCGTTCGATTTTGCGGCGGTGTTCGGCGCCGGTGGTCATGATATAGATTCTTGTGGTGTTGATGCTGCTGTGCCCCAGAATGTCGGCAAGCTTGGCAATGTCTTTTTCGATGCCATAGAAAGTGCGGGCAAAGAGTTTGCGCAGGTTGTGGGGGAAAACCTTAGACGGCCCTACGTGCGCGGATTTGCATAATTGCTTCATCTGCCGCCAAAATACTGCTGCGGTCCAGTGGTTTGCCGTTTCTCCCCAAAAGAATCGGCCCAGCCGTGATACGATGCTGTCTGGCGTAGTTTAACAGCAGATTTTTCAGCTTGCCCGGAACAAGAATTGTCCGGGTTTTGCTCTTACAGCTTACTGTAATCCTGCCATGCTGCACTGCTTCCACCGTAAAATAGCGCAGTTCTGAAACCCGGATGCCGGTGCCGCAAATGGTTTGCAGTACAATGCTGAGCTGTGTGTTCTTCCCGGACGCCTCCAAAAGCCGCATATATTCCGCTTTGCTCAGCTCCTTTTCCTCCGCACAGTAAGTCTGCCGCTGAACCCGAAGATTTTTTACCTTGCAGTCGCCCCAGCCCAGAAAAGACAGCAGACTGTTGACAGATGCCAGCATGGAGTTGACGGAGCAGGCAGCATAACCCGCTCCCACCAAAGCTTTTTTATAGTCCATCACCAATTCCTTTGTTACAGGTTTTTCCCCAGCAAAGCGAAAAAAAGCACAGACATCCCGGAGATACTTTTCCGTGGTGTATGTGCTTTTTTCTTCCAGAATCAGGTTGTCCCGAAAGGCAAGGATGCTTTCTTCTGATAATTTTGGGCCCGCCATTTGTGTTTCCTCCCAATTGCTGCAATTGATATTGACAGTCATATTGTATCCAATTCTGCCACATTCTTGCAAAGGTGTGAGAACACGAAGAGCAGGCCATAGCGTCCCTACAGTGAAAAGTGTCTGCTTTTTATCGTAGGCTATGCCTATAGGCTAAAATATACCATAGACGTCGAAATGCCCTGAGAAATCCCAACTTCTCAGGGCTATAAAAATATGGTACTCCTCTACCCGCTCACACATGGGCCAACAGAGCAATACTACATGGCGCCTTTTTCGGTTCATTACTCATAACAACATGGCCCCCTGACCCGCTTAGTAAGGGTATTATAGCAGGTCAAGGGGCTTTCGTCGATAGAATTTATGGAATTTAGGATAAAATGTAATCTTATCCGCACAAAGAGAATTTCCTTTGCGAGTGAAGCATTGCGCTTGGAAAAGGGCATCTTTACAGTATAGATGCCCTTTTCCAAATCTCGTTTCCCTATTCAACGAGCTTCCCATGTTCGTTCTGCCGCAGGTTTGCTTTCTCATGTTTTCTCTTCCCTTGCTGCGGCTATGTTTTTCTCACTTTTCAGCTATTGATTCGCATTGTCAATAATGGAACGCCGATCCCATGCACCTGATCAGTCACGGTTTTCTGTTCCTGTCGACCTTTTTGCGAGGGGAAGAAAAAAGAAGAGAGAATCTGCAATCTATTTTCGATAATCCAGGACGCCGCCCTTATTTGCAGAGCTAGCCATGCAAACATATTTTGCCAAATAGCCAGTAAGCTTTGGCGGCTGATAAGACCACTGGGCGCGTCTGCGTTCCAGTTCTTCATGCAGGTTTCGTTCTCATAAATCGCGAACTTCATGGATGTGGAGCCCGGATTGATAGCCATTACATAATAGTCTTTCATTAGCTCGTCCTTTCAGCTTACATGGCTGCTGCCAGGCGGATGGATGCAGCCTTGGTTGCTACGGTGGAAGACCGGGAGGTTACCACAATGGGAACGGTAGCGCCCAGAATCAGGCCGGCGCTGACGGCACCGGCAGAGCAGGTCAGGGACTTGATCAGCACATTGCCAACGGTGATATTGGGTACTGCCAACAGGTCGGGCTCTCCTGCTACCCGACTGTCAAAGTGCTTGACCTTGGCCGCACCGGGACGCATTGCTAAATCGTAGGACATCGGGCCTTCAATGATACAGCCCTCTGCTGCGCCGGCGGCCCACCATTGCTTGAGCAGGTCGGCATCCACGGTTTCCGGCATCTTGGGATTTACCTTTTCAATGGCGGCCAGCACGGCCACCTTCACCGGATCGGTTCCCAGACTGTTCAGGAATCGGACGGCGTTGGTGATGGCCGCTTTTTTTTGCTCTAGATTGGGATAAGTCAACAGTGCACAGTCCGTCACGCCCAGAAGCTTTCTGTAATTGGGAATCTGCGCCAGAGTCAGGTGGGACAGAACGCCCTGGGCACAAAGGCCGGTTTCCTTGTTCACAACGGCCCGCAGGATCACGGCGGTCTCCACAAGACCCTTCAGCAGGATATCGCCTTCACCGCGGCGGCACATTGCCACAGCTTTATTCACCGCATCCTGCTCTCCGTCTGCGTGAACAATCACCGCTTTTTCCAGGCCAGGTAGCCGACACTGGGAAAGCCGATCCTCCGGGCCCACCAGAATGGGGATCACCGCACCCTCCTGGGCCGCCATACTCACCGCCTGCAGGGTGTGTTCCTCGTCTGCACATGCAACCACCAGCCGCTTCGGGCCGGAGCTTTTCTGTGCTGCAAATAGTTCTTCAAATGTTCCGTACACGGATATCAGCTCCTATTCTGCGTTGGATTGTCTGTAGGGCACCTCGAAAAACTGTCCTTTTGGGTTTTGGGCGGATCTGTTGCCCCATCAATGCGTTTCTAAAACCACACAATACACCAAGCATTCCAGGATTTTAGAAACTTTTGACGGAACAAAATCTCTCACCCAAAACGCCAAAAACAGTTTTTAGAGATTGCCTGTAGTTTTGTCAGATATGGGTTTTCAGCCGTACTGGCGGAATTTTCTTATGGCCCAGTGATATGTTGCTAGCATGATCAGGGAAAGAACTCCGTAAATAATCCACGCCGGTTTATAACTGCCTGCGGAATCAAATACAAAGGCGGAGAACGGAGAGCCGGAAGCCATTCCGGCGTTTAGGAACAGAGTCACAACACCGTAGTTGGCACTGTAATCCGCAGCACCCAGAAGGGTACGGGTCAGATTTGTAGGCAGGATTGACAAAATAGCGTAGCCTCCGCCGAACAGGGGGATAAAAGCCCGGGGCATCCAGGGAAGCCTGCCGGCCAGCAGGACAAAGGCGGAAAAGCTCAGCAGTAGGCAGATGATCGTTGTGCCGGTGCGGATTCCCAGCTTATCGATAAAGCCGCCCAGAATCAGCTTGCCGGCTACCAGTATCAGCATTACGCCGGAAAAAACGTAGGCAGAATAGTCTGCCGTATAACCGATATCGGTAAAGTATGCCTGAATGTGTTGCTGGATACCTGTGCCGATGAAGCCGGCCATAGCGGAGGCTGCACACAGAGTCCAGAAGGGAGCCATTTTCAGCGCCTCCTTCTGACAAATGCTGCGCTCTGCGGCGCCGGAATCCTTTTCAATACCAGCTTCTGCACCATAGGGCAGCAATCCGATTTGCTCAGGCCGGTCAATCACGAAAATCAGCACCCCAAGAAGGTTGCACACCAACAGCAGCACGCCCAAAAGCCGGAAAGCCGCCTGCCAGCCTACTGTCTCAATCGTGCGGCTCAGCACCGGGTTCAGCAGCATGGTACCGAAGCCCGAACCGGAGAACGCAATTCCGATGGCAAGGGCCTTCTTCTTTGCAAACCAACGATAGATGAGGCCGGAGATACCCATGGTCATCAGTGCGCCGGTGAACAGTCCTGCAATGCAGCCGCATATGTAGAACTGGTACAGCTTCCGGCAGAAGGAATAAGAAAACATTGTGACTGCGGCACCAACGGTGCAGATCATCACCATAGGCTTGGTACCGAAACGCTTCAGAAGAAGTCCTGTAGTTGGCGCCATAACGGTAGCCACCAGAGTGGAGAAGGTATAGAACAGGGCAAAGCTGGCTCTGGAGAATCCCATTGCAGTGCTGACCGGCTTAATAAAAATACCGACGGAGTTGACCAGGATGGTTGTGCCGCTGCAGCTCAGCAGAAAGCAGCCGGTCAAAATGACCCATGCGTAATGTATTTTCAGGCGCGAACATAGACGAACCATAGCTTTCCACCTCTGGGAGATATCACCATCTCTTTTTTATCATCTTTCACAAACGAATACATGAATGTTCTTTGCTTTTTGAATAATAATAACTAATAACTTTCCATTTGTCAATCTATACTTTTCGACTTTTCATATAATATTTTCGCTTGTAAAGATAATCTGTACAATAGCAAAACAATAGCCAAAAATGCACTTATTCTTCCGGCACAGGGAAGGGGAACGGAAAACCGCAGAGAAGTCTCCTCTCCGGCTGCGGGTGCCATCGGGAGGCGCTGTAACCGGTTTCGGTCATTCCGGGTGCAAAAAAGCGCAGCCTAAATAAATTAGGACTGCGCGTCATGTGCATGTATGCAATTGGTATCCGGGAATGCGCCCGTCAGAAGGACACCCGGTTCCGGCGTCTTTTGCTGGTCACTATGTCATAGCCCAACTCGGTGGACACAGCAAAAGCCACATCCCGCAGCACGCCGATCAGCCGGGCATTATCACTTTCAAGTGCCTCCGTTTTTCCGGACAGACTGATCGCAGCGATAGCATTCTGGGAAGCATCCAGAATTGGGAACGCGATACATCCGCGTCCCAGAATCATTTCGTCCGTCTCCTTGGCATATCCTTGCTGGCGGATTCTGTTAATTTCCTGCCACAGCTGATCCGGGGAGGTGATGGTGCTGGCAGTGAAGCTATGGAACTCCGTATTCTGCAGCAGGGCATCCAGCTCCCGGTCTGACAGATAGGACAAGAGCATCTTGCCGGATGCGCAGGCATAAGCCGGGCGAATCCGGATAGGATTGATGCTGGGGACAAATGCAGATTCTCGTGCCAGTAGAATCAAAAGCTGCATATGAGGCTTCAGCACACTGATGTTTACCTGAAAACGCGGATCCAGATGGTTCAGATATTTTTTAGCAATACTAATAAAAGGAAATTGATACTGGTAAACAGAACCAATGGCAAAAAAACGATAGCCGATCATGTATCTTCCGGTTTTCTGAACCTGCTCAACATATCCCTGATTCATCAGGGAGTTAAGAACCGTATAGGTAGTGGTTCTGGTAATCTGCAAAAGGCGACTGAGATCGGCAACAGTCAGGCCATCTCGTGCATTGGCCAAATAGCCGATCAAATCCAGGGCACGGTCAACTGTCTGCATCGTATTGTTTTTCGGTTTGACACTGAGGTTATTTTCCATTTTTCCTCCCCGGCGATAGAATGCCACCATTTTGCAGTGCTTCATTCAGTAATATAATTTTTTCTCTAGTAATACGTATTTTTGCATGTCAAGGCCTGATGCCCGCAGTTTGCTGAAATTGAGGGTAAGCGGTGCAAAAAGTATGACAGCATTTTCTTGACATAATGAAATATGATGGTCTATGACTGCCTTGTTTTCTATTCCTCCCCAAAAGAGCTGTTCTTCCAGCCCCTTCAACAGCATCATTGTATCGCAAGCATAATCCGCAGCCTATTTGCGCGCGAGCCGCCTTCGGCGATTGCGCTTTGGACGCGCCTAGGGGATGCAGTGGCGTCATACTGATGTGGGACCCTTTATTACGCAGTCGGAGCAAGCAGCCTTGGCTCGCTGTCTTGGCCGACAAGTCCGATAGGAACCAGGATTAAGGGAGCATAGTGTGACTTTTGGTTGGACTGATCCGGGCGCCACCGCAGCAGTTCGATTACCATGAACAGGCTCCTGACACTATACTCCCGCCGAGAGGCACCGTCGTCATGGTAAATCAATGTCAATTGTTTCTCAAGTTGGGCATTTGTGCTGTAGAAGGTACACAGATAGCAACTCTTATAATCCTGACACAGAATCTCATTAAATTCGCCCTCTTCATCAGATGTCCAATTGACGAGCCTGTGTGAGCTCTCCTCTTTCAGGACCTGATTGGCACCATCAGGTCCTTCTTAGCGGGGTGGAAATAAGCCACGGATACTTTCAGATAGAACATCCATGTAATCTGCCCAATGCGCTGGGCATCACCGTTGATACATGAATCACAGAGCATAATGATTCAAGTTTTCTTTACCAGTCTGGGTAAATGATTTCGCGAAACCGATATAATAACTTCCAGAAATTCATTGTGTATAGCTTCTTTGCGATTAACTATAGCACATTTTCCTACAAACATCAAGTAATGACATTAAGAATATATCAGGAAAATTGACATTAAGAATATATCGGGAAAATACGCTTTGGGAAGGTATAAGAATTTGTTTCTGTCAAAAGATGAATACGACAGGCTAAAGCAAGATATGCCGGACAGGCTAGATGGCATGATTGAAGCAATGAGCAGACATCTGGAATCTTCCGGGAAGAGATATAGGGCAATACCGCTGAAAAAGTGCCAGATCCTACCAAGTGTGATATAATAAACACATGGATAAACAACTAACAATTTCCGCATTCAGTGATGAACTGGTGCAGGTGCGGACGAAGAAAAAAAGAATTTCTCAGCCAGATTGAACGGATCGTCCCATGGAAGGAATGGCTTGCCATGATTCAGCCGTGCTATTATAAAGGAGAACGCGGCAACAAACCCAATCCGCTGGAGACCATGCTGCGGCGTTGATTCCAGCAATCAGGTTCCGGACGGGGATACCCTGGCCCGTTCCCGTAATTTGCTGATTCGGAATAGGCTACAGGAAAAACTGTTCGCGTAGGTCGTAGCGGTGCTCATGGAGCGTGGCCTCGTTCTGAAAAGGGTGTATCCCAAATTCTGTGTAAACTCCAATAAATGGCGTAAAATAGGGCGAAATAAGATATTCGGGGTGGTGGCATTGACACCACCCCTTGGTTACAGTATTAACAGAAAATTGCATGCATGTCAAGGGCAGCGGCTGCCGTGCCGCTGTTCATTTTACCCTTGATATGCAGGCGGTTTTCTGTTACTGCGGCATCCGGTCCTCAAAATAGACCGCCATTTTTGCATGGATCATACGCCAGTCCTGCCGACGTCCGGTCCACTTTTTCGTAATGTCTATCATGGCCAGATACAGCATTTTCAGCAGACTGTCATCCGTAGGGAATACGGATTTGGATTTCGTCACCTTGCGGAGCTGCCGGTTGAACCCCTCAGTTGCGTTGGTGGTATAGATCAGCCTGCGGATTTCTTGAGGGTATTTGAAATAGGTACTCAGATTCGGCCAGTTGGACCTCCAGGACTGGGAGATCTTGGGGTATTTCTTGTCCCATCTTTCGGAGAAAACATCCAGAGCATCCTGGGCAGCTGCTTCATCCACCGCTGCGTATACAGCCTTCAAATCGGCCACGAGTGCTTTCAGATCCTTATAGCTGACATACTTACTGGAATTTCGGAGCTGGTGGATGATGCAGTTCTGGATTTCCGTCTTGGGAAACACTGCTTCAATGGCTGCGGAAAAACTGGTCAGATTATCTGTGCAAGCGATGAAGATATCCTGAACGCCTCTGTTTCGCAGGCTGTTGAGAATATTGGCCCAATATTTGGCACTCTCATTCTCGCCAACCCACATTCCAAGAACATCCTTTTTGCCATCCAGGTTGATGCCGATGGCGATGTACACAGCCTTCTTTACGATTTGCCCTTCGCTGCGGACATGATAGTGGATGGCATCCAGGAAAACAACGGCGTAGACGCTCTCCAGTAGCCGCTGCTGCCATTTTTTGACCACAGGCAGGATCTTGTCCGTCACACGGCTCACGGTGGTGTCAGAGACCTCAATGCCGTAGATGTCCCGGATATGCGTCTCAATATCACCGGTACTCATGCCCTTGGCATACATGGACAGAATCTTTTCCTCGATATCCTGACTGATGCTGGTCTGATTCTTTTTCAGAAGCTGGGGCTCAAACTTGCCTTTCCGATCTCTGGGCACAGAAACCTCCACATCGCCGAAACTGGTGCGAAGGGTCTTGCTGCTGTGGCCATTGCGGCTGTTATCCGTTTCTTTGTGTTTGTAATCGTACTTGCTGTAACCCTGCTCATTATCCAGTTCAGCATCAAGACCATTTTCCATAAATTCGGCAATAGTCTCCTTGAACAGGCTCTGGATATCTTCCATGCTTTCGATGTTGCTGAGTTGAAGAAGTTCCCGAATTTTTCTTGGCGGGCCTTCTCTTCGGGGGAACGCTTGCTTCTGCTGCTCATAAAAATTACCTCTAATGTGGTGCTCCTATTATACACCACATTGGAGGTTTACACAAATTTGGGGATAGTCTCGGTGAAAAAGGGAAACATCGTGGGTCCTACGATTATTTCTTCCCCATCTTCTACCAAAAATAAGGCAATGCCGATTGTTCCGCAAAGTATAAATTGAAGTCAATATACCCCCAAAATGCAAGAAAGCACTGAGAAATCCATACTTCTCAGGGCTGTAAAAATGTGGTACTCCTCCACCCGCTCACACATGAGCCAGCAATCCGGCGCACAGGGGCTTCTTTATATTGTTCGGCTGTTCTGCGGCCATAGGAAAACCTCCCTTTGGGTCAATACTGCCCGTATTGTACCACAAAGGGAGGCGTTCGTCGAGGGGGTTCTTTTACGTGATATCGAGGTCAACCGTGACCTGATAGTAGTCGCAGGCGTGGGCGGTGTAGTTTTTGACGTTTTCCTTGGAGATCATGTTCATTTGCAGGAACGAGCAGAAGACGTAGGCGTTGTCGTCCAGAATCATCTGCTGAAGCGTCACCGCCATCTCGCCGCGCTTGGCGGGGTCGAATTCCCGGGACAGCTGCTCGATCAGCGCCGTGACCTCCGGATTGTCATAAGCGCCAAAATTGTAGCTCATGCCGGGAACGCAGGAGGTGGTGAAGAAATACTGGGGGTCGCCGGAGGGAGCTGTTACCAGCGCGGAAGCGTAAATATCCCAGCTGCCCATGTCCGCCAGAAACTCCCGGCGATTGGCGGTGCAGTTGATGTCCACGTCCATGCCGATCTCTTTCAGAGATGCCTGGGCGGACTCGGCCAGCAGGGGCAGCTCCTGACGGGAGGGGGAGGTCAGCCAGCGGACGGTCAGCTTCACGCCGTCCTTTTCCCGGATGCCGTCGCCGTCGGAATCCACCCAGCCCGCTTCCTCCAGAACCGCCTTCGCGCCCTCGGGGTCGTAGGCTTCCGCCGTGACGTTCTCGCCGCCGAAGGTGGAGAAGCCGTCGGGGAACGCACCGTTGGCCGCGACGCCGTGGCCGTCTAAGAGGGTCTTCACGAAGCCCTCCTTGTTGATGCCCATGGCGATTGCCCTGCGGACGGCGGTGTCCTGCATGATGGGACTGGTCATGTTCATGGAGCCGAAGAAGGCGCGGGAGGTCTGGATGGCGGAGAACTGATAACCGCCGTTTTCAAAATTGGGGTAAGCCTCATAGGCCATGCCGTAGGCGGCGTCAATATCCCCGGCCTGTAGGGCAGCGGAGAGGGTGTCGCCGTTACTAAGGGTGCGGATGGTCAGCTCGTCCAGTTTGGGCGTGCCGTTCCAATACTGGGTGTTGGGGGTCAGCGTCAGATGGTCGTCCGTGACCAGCTCCTTCACAACGTAGGGGCCGGTACCGGCGACAATGCCGTTTTCAAAATCCGACGCGTCCACATCGATGATGCAGCCGTAGGGGTCGCCCAGATAGTTCATCAGGGCGGGATTGGGTTCGCTGGTGGTGACGGTCAATACCTGACCGTCGGCGGCCACGTCCACGATCTTCGTGTCGCTGGGGGCGCGGTCGTGATTTTCCAGCAGGTGGTTCAGGCACTGCTTTACGGCCTCGCCGTCCATGTCCCGGCCGGAGGAGAATTTCACGCCATCCCGGAGGGTGATCGTCCAGACGCAGCCGCCGTCGTTTGTCCAGTCGGTGGCCAGCCAGGGTTCCAGCTCCATGGTGTCGGTGTAATGCACCAGCGTTTCTCCGATGCCGTAGCGGATGCAGGCCCAGCCGTTGTAGGTGCGGTGGGGGTCAACGGTTTCTTCCCAGTTTTCGGAGTTGAAGGTGGTGTCGCCGATGACCATGGTTTTCTCCCC
>UMDA01006510.1_pt1 | contig 13504 bp, 8 predicted proteins | sample 1964381 | NCBI WGS metagenome assembly UMDA01 (sample SAMEA4835983, study PRJEB28245) | human gut metagenome | biome: gut microbiome; material: fecal sample | place: Denmark | collected 2008 | reverse complement strand
GGCCGCCAAGCCCTACCAGGTACGCTCCATAGAGCAGCTGCAATACATCAACTGGAGCTACATCAACGGTCAGGGCAGCACGACGCGCGATGTCACAGGCAGTAATAGTGACTACAAGTATTATCCCTATCTGCAATACACCAACCGCCGCGGCAATGCGCTGCAGACAAAGGCGATGGCGCTGGCCGGCGACAGCACCGGCGGTCCCCGTCCTATCCTCACCTGGCAGCAGACCCACGACCTCAACGGCGCAGAACACGGCACCGCCGCCGACGGCACGGCCGCAAACTATGACTTCCACCCCATTGCCGGTGCGGTGAACAACGGTCAGTTGAACAACAGGGGCAATGAAACCTATGATCTGACGCTGTACAACTGGTTCGGCGGTATCTACGACGGCGGCAACTACTACATCAAGAATGTGAACATCACCTCCCATTGCTACAACGTGGGTCTGTTCGGTACCACCGCCGGCGCGGAGATCAAAAACATCGTGCTCTACAGCGACAATGACGCCGTTATCCAGCGCAAGACCGACGCCACCCCCGCCTCCGGTGCCACCGGGCCGGAGAATTACGCCACCTCCTACGCCCTGGGCGGTCTGGTAGGCATTGCCTACGACTATGATGAAAACCTGAAGGACAAGACGAAGGTCAGCACCATCAGCAACTGCGCTATCGCCGGCTACACCGTGACCGACAACAGCAAAAACCGGCAGTTCTTGGGCGAAGCCGCCATCGGCGGGCTGGTGGGCGTATCCAGCGCCAATCTGAACAGGTGCTCCGCCGTGGTCAAGCTGAATATCAACTGTACCCACCGCTACGCCAGTGAAGGCGCCATGAACAAGGCCCAGTGGGGCAACTATGTCCGCGTGGGCGGCCTGGTGGGCGGCGTCCGCTATGATGTGTCGGACTGCTACACCGGCGGCAGCATCACCGTCGCCAACGATCTGCTGAACGAGCGCATCCTTACCGGCAACAGCACCAACACCACCTTCGTGGATCGCTATGAGTCGACGCCTAAGGCCGTCAAGATGACCCAGGGCGGCGCGGAGGCCGGCCCGGACACCTACGTGTACATCGGCGGCATCGGCGGCAGCGGCTTCTCCGCCACCTTCTCCAACTTCTCCGGCAGCAAGGACGGCCAGCCCACCTACAACAACTGCTACACCTACATGACCTTCCCTGCCATGGAGGGCACCATCACCGGCATCTCCCTCATCGGCAGCATCGCCGACCGCGCCGGCGTGAACGGCGGCACCGCACAGCTGACCATCAACAACTGCTACTACCTGGACAGCAGCGCCGCGATCTCCTTCAACAGCCTCCCCACCTTCTACGGCAAGTCTACCCAGTCCAATGGACAGTACACCTACTACTCCCTGTCCACCCTGTTGAGCACCGATACCGCGCGGATGGATATGCTCCGTGGCAAGCTGAACTATCTGTCCAAGTACACCTGGAACACCGGCAGCAGCACCTACACCATCAACGGCCTTACAGCCCTGACCTACGACCAGATGTCCGCGCGGACCTCCGCCGGCGGCAAGACCTTCACGGAAATGCTCAACGGCAATGGCGGCAGCAGCTTCCACTGGGTCACCACAGAGGAAAACGGCCAGGCGGCCCACGGCAAATACAGCTTCCCCGGCAGTGCGGCAGCCCTCCGCGGACAGGACTACCCCTTCCCCACCGTATTGACCCAGGGCACCGCCTGCCTGCACTACGGCGAATGGCCCTCCCGCGGCCTGTACTGGAGCAGCGGTATCCTGTCGCTGGACCGTATCACCACCCCCAACGCCACACTGTCGCTGCACTTCACCCAGGACACCGACGCTGACGCCGTCCCCGTCATCACCTGCTCCCGCGCCGGCATCGTGGAGGTCTCCGAGCCACAGGCACAGACGCCCCCGACGGACGTCCGGCACAGCTACACTGTGACCCTCACCGGCCTGTCGGTCGGCTCTACCGAGGTCTTCGCCACGCTGGGTGACTATACCGCCCGACTGCTGGTGAGCGTCACCTCCACGCTGGACATCTCCGTGGACGGCCTGCCCGGCGACGACTTCTTCGTCGGCGACACCGCCACCCTGACCCTCTCCGCCTCCGACAGCAAGGGCAGCACCCTCTCCGGCGTTAAATGGCGGGTCATCCCCAGCGCCGGCAGCAACTACATCACCGCCTCGGCGGCCACCGACGACCAGAAGGTCACCCTCACCGCCGTAGGTGAGGGCGAGGATCTCCCCCGCGTAGAGGCCACCTACACCAACGCGGCGGGCGAGAGCTTCACCAGCCAACTGCCCCTTGTGCTTCCCGTCCGTATGCAGGGCGTGCTGGGCATCGCCAATACCTCTGTCCCGGAGACACCGGCCTATACGCAGGGCATTATGACCCGCACGGGCGACGCCTTCCTGGCCGACACCGATGCCTCGGCTCCCCCCTACAACGGAGCCCCCTACACCGACACCCCCGCCTACACCGGCGCGCCGCTGTACCTGTACGGTCAGGGCAGCGCCGCGGACCTGACGGCCGCCAACGAGGACGGAAGCTACCGCTTCACCCTCTCCGCCGCAACCGTCACTGTGGGCGACGGCACCGACGCCGTGACCTGCGACGCCCTCTCCGGCACGGCGGATTACCGCATCTTTGAGGGCCAGCCCCAGAGCCTGCCGGACACCCTGTTCACCGTCCGGCCCCTGACCGTCAAGGGCAAGCAGGCGGGCCCCGTGACGCTCAAGATCACCCTCAGGGACGCCGGGGGCCACGCCTTCATCCTGTCCATTCCCTACACCCTGACGGAGGAGGACACCCAGGTGACCGCCACCCTCCAAGTGGATGGGCAGGCGCTCCCCCTGTCTGTCCCCTACGGCACAGCGCCTACGGCGGAGGACGTGGCCCGGCTTCTGACGGACAACGACATCTCCCCGGACACCATCGACAGTTGGACCCCGGACATCACCCAGCCGCTGTATGCCGACACGGCCTTCACCGCCGTGCGCAAAACGACGGACAGCGGCGGCGCCCCCACCGTCCCGGACGCCGATATCCCCGCTTCCGGCAGCAAGGACCCGGAGGACACGCCCTCCGACGATCCATCCGCCCCGGACAGCAGCAGCTCCGGCACCGATCCCACGCCCGAGCCGTCACCGGACACCCTTCCATGACCCACCGCAGAAAGGAGGCCCTCCCGTGCACAAACTGAAAAACCAACAGGGCGCCACGCTGATGATGGCCCTCCTTCTGCTGCTGGCGGCCAGTATGGTCAGCGCGGTGATCCTCACCGCCGCCACCTCCTCGGCCCGCCGTCTGGAGAATGACCGGGCCGCCCGGCAGGCGTATCTGGCGGTCAGCTCTGCGGCCCGTCTGCTGCGTGATGATATCCTGAACGCCTCCTTTGTCCAGGAGACGGTGAAGACCACCTATACCAATGACACCTCCACCGAAACGAGCCGCGAAACGACCTCACCCACCGGGTTTACGGCCGCATGGCTCAAGGCCGGCAAGGCCGCCGTGGACAGGGACAGCGGCAAAAGCTTTACCGACACCATCACCCTATCCGTGGACGGGCTGGACGATGTCTCCGCCGTCTTTACCATGGCGCCCAATTACGACATCACCATCGTCCTGCACCTGGCCGGCGGCGGCGACAGTGACTGCCGCCTGGTGCTGACGCTCCGCGAAAACAAGGCCGATCCCACTGTCAGCACCGTCAGCGGCGGCGGTCTCTGGGTCCGCGATGTCACCACGACCACAACAACGATCTCCTGGTCGCCGGACAACGCCACCATCGAAAAGGAGGCGGTCGTATCAAAAAGCTGAACAGCACCCGCGGCGAAACGCTGGTAGAGACGCTGGTCTCCATCCTGATCATCGTATTGACCTTCGTATTTCTGACCACCGCCGCCGTCTCCGCCGCCAAGATCAACGCTAAGGTCCGTTCCGCCGACATCTCCTTCCACTACAGCAGCGCGGTGTCGAACGACACCGCCGCCCTGACCGCCTCCGGCGGCGGCACCCGCAGCGGCCGCACCACCGTGCAGGTCTATGAGGACAACGGCTGCCTCTATTACGAGGAGGTCACGCCATGAACAAGCTTCGTGACCGCCGCGGCTTCACCCTGACGGAGCTGCTGTGCGCCGTTCTCATCGTCCTGCTCGTCAGCGCCCTGCTGACCGTGGGCGTCCGCTTCGCCGGCCGCACCTACAACAGCTCCATGCAGCTGTCCGAGGCCCAGGAGCTGTGCTCCACCCTTACCAGCGTTATCAGCGACAAGCTGCGCTTCTGCGGCACCGTGACCCCCGGCGCGGACGGCAGTCTGGACCACATCTTCATTCAGGACCTGGGCAGCGTGGAGGGCGAGGGCGCCGCCTTTCAGGTGGATGCCGACGGCCAGCTCACCCTGGGCAGCACCAGACTGCTCAGCAGCGCCGCCTATCCCCGGGGTCTCCGGGTCCGCGATGTCAGTCTGCGCTACGACAGCGCTTCGGGCATCTTTACCGTAGCCCTTCAGGTGGGCACCGCCGACAACACCCTGGCCGAGACCTCCTTCGAGGTCCGGCGCTTAAATCACACAAGAAAAAAAGCACCCCCTGCGGGGTGCTTTTTCTCACTTCTTAAAGCTGTCCTTCAGCGACACACTGCGGTTGAACACCATGTGCTCCGCGGAGCTGTCACGGTTGTCCAGGCAGAAATAGCCCACACGCATGAACTGGAACGTGGGTGCGTTGACGCCGGTGCGGTCGGCCTGCTTGTCGAATGCCTCCGCCACCTTCCGCATCTCCGGCTCCACCTTGCAGCCGGTGAGCACCGTAAGGCTCTCCGGGTTCAGGCAGTCCAGGAAGTCCTTGTCCGGGCCGTCGGGCTGCTCGTCGGAAAACAGGTTGTCGTACAGCCGGACCTCCGCGTCCATGCAGTTCTCCGCGTCCACCCAGTGGAGCGTGGCACCCTTGACCTTGCGGCCGTCGGCGGGATCACCGCCGCTGGACTCCGGATCATAGGTGCACAGCACCTCGGTGACGTTGCCGTCCGCGTCCTTCACGCAGCCGGTGCACTGCACCAGATACGCGCCCTTCAGGCGGCACTCCGGACCGTTGGGGGTCAGTCGCTTGTACTTGGGCACCGGGACCTCCATAAAGTCCTCCGCCTCGATCCACAGATGCCGGGAGAAGGTAATGTCGTGGGTGCCCTGCGCCGGGTCGGTGGGGTTGTTCTCCACCGTGAATACCTCGCTCTTGCCCTCGGGATAGTTGGTCACCGTCAGCTTCACCGGGTGCAGCACCGCCATGGTGCGCTCCGCGTGGGCGTTCAGGTCCTCCCGCAGGCAGTGCTCCAGGAAGCCGTACTCAATGGTGTTGGGGGACTTGGCCACGCCGATGCGCTCGCAGAAGCTGCGGATGGCGGCGGCGGTATAGCCCCGGCGGCGCAGGCCACACAGGGTGGGCATACGGGGGTCATCCCAGCCGGAGACATAGTTCTCCTCCACCAGCTTACGCAGCTTCCGCTTGGACATCACCGTGTGGTCGATGCCCAGCCGGGCAAACTCGATCTGCCGGGGATGGGCGGGCAGCTCACAGTGCTCGATGACCCAGTTGTACAGGGCCCGGTGCGCCTCAAACTCCAGCGAGCACAGGCTGTGGGTGATGCCCTCCAGCGCGTCCTGAATGGGATGTGCGAAGTCGTACATGGGATAAATGCACCACTTGTTTCCCTGCCGGTGGTGGCTCATGTGGTTGATACGGTAGATGACCGGGTCACGCATATTGAAGTTGCCGCTGGCCAGGTCGATCTTGGCCCGCAGCGTCATGGCGCCGTTGGGGAACTCCCCGGCCCGCATACGGGCGAACAGGTCCAGGCTCTCCTCGATGGGCCGATCCCGATAGGGCGATACGGCGGGGATGCCGATGTCGCCGCGGTTGGCCTTGAACTCCTCCGGTGTCAGCTGGCACACATAGGCCAGCCCCTTTTTGATCAGCAGCACCGCCTGGCGGTAATCCTCTTCAAAGTAGTCGCTGCCGTAGAAGAACCGATCGCCCCAGTCAAAGCCCAGCCAGTGGATGTCCTGCTTGATGGCCTCCACGAATTCCTCGTCCTCCTTGGTGGGGTTCGTGTCGTCCATACGCAGGTTGCACAGGCCGTTATACCGCTCGGCGGTGCCGAAGTCGATGGTCAGCGCCTTGCAGTGTCCAATATGCAGATAGCCGTTAGGCTCCGGCGGGAAACGGGTGTGGACGGTCATTCCCTGGAACTGACCACCCTCTGCGATGTCCTCGTCGATAAAGTTCAGAATAAAGTTTTTACTCTCCGTTACCTCCTCGGTCTCGGGGGTACTGGTCTTTCTTTCCTCGGTCATTGTCTCACACTCCTTATTGTGTCGTTATGGTATCATGATCGTATCATTTTGTGTCCGGACAGCATAACCGAACGAACGATTTATTATATCCGATTTCCACTGTAATTGCAATAGGGTGACACAATTACAACGCTTACAGCGCATCAAACTCCTCCCGGCTCAGCAGAAGGTTCATCGCCTCCAGCAGTCCATTCGCCGTCAAATGTTCCGGAAACCCGAGTTTTTTCTGTATTTCCAGTCTCTTTTCGCGGCTGTTCGGCCCGATCAAGCCTTTCTCCAGCAGGTCTGCCTTGGTGATCCCTGCCGCCGTCCGCCTCCCCTCCCCCTCGAAGGTGGCACCGGCGCGGCGAAGAGCGTCCGTCAGCACCTGCGGCGTCATACCTTCCACGCCCAGCTTGCCCTCCTTCCCCGGCTTTCTCTTGCGCTTCTCCTTGCCGTACACGTCGGGGACATACGCCTGCTTTACTCTGTCCGGGGGCAGCAGCCCCTTCAGGTGGCTGCGGAGCACGAAGCCCGCGCCGTCCGGGTCGGTCAGCAGGATCACGCCCCGCGCCTCCGCCAGACGGCGGAGATACGCCGCCTTCTCCCGGTCGTTGAACAGGGCGAAGCCGCCCACCTCCACCACGGCGGCGTCCACCGCCTGCAGGAGCGTATTTCTGTCGTACCGCCCCTCTACTACGATGACTTCCCTGACCCGCGGCTTCACTTCACACCTGCCAGTTCCATGAGAAATAGCTTCAGTTCGCCCTCATTGTCCATGTTTCGTTCGCTTTTCATGCGATGATCCAGCGTCTGGCAGCGCTTCACCGCCTCACGGCACCAACTGCGCCGCACGCCTCTGGCTGACTGCATCAGCTTTTTGGCCGGGTAATCGGACTTCATGCGCCACAAATCCTTCAGCCACAGCACGTCCTTGCCGCCGTCGATCGCCAGCCGAGCTGTGTACAGTTGCCGCAGCGTCTTTCCCAATGCCGCCAGAATGCGGATAGGCTCCTCCTGCATCCGCAGCAGCTCTGCAAGGCATTCCGCCGCCTTGTCATAGTCACGAGCCGCCACTGCGTCCGTCATGTCGAACACCCGCGCGTCCAGCACAGGGTCCGCCACAGCGGCGATATCCGCCGCTGTGATTTTCGCTCCCCTGGCATAGGCGGCGATTTTGGCGATTTCCGGCACCAGACCGGTCATCAGGCTGCCGCAGGTGAACAGCAGATGGTCTACCGTGCCTGCATCGATATCCTTTCCGGCAGCGGCAAAACGGCGGCGCACCCACTTTTGCAGCTTCTGCTGTCCCTGCTGGGCAAACTCGATCACCTGGGCGCGCTCCGCCAGGGCGGCGGTGAGCTTCTTCAGCTTGGCATCTGTCTTATACGGTATCTGTCGGTACAAAAACACCAGCGTGCAGTACTCCGGGAAGTCCTCCAGCAACGCCACCAGCGCACCCCGCTGGGCCTCGTCCAGCCTGAACAGATCCATATCCTCCACCGTGACCAGGGTGCGCTCCGCCATCATAGGCATGGCCTCCGCCGCCTCGACGACCTCCTGCATAGTCAGGCCCTTGCCTGCAAGCCTGTGATAGTTGAACTCCTCAAAGCCCGCCGGCACAAGCCGTGCTTGCAGCTCCGCCACCGCCTGCTGCATCAGGTACGTCTCCTCGCCGTGGAATATATAGACATTCCCCACGGCGCCGCTTTGCAGCGCGTCGTGGAATTCCTCATAACCGGGGGTCTTTTCTTTTTTCTCCTTTGCCATGTTATCCTCCGTTCACGGTGATGCGGATGGTTCCCTGCTGGTCTGTGCGCCAGATATCCGCCCCAACTGCCAGCAGCCGCTGGAGCGTCTCCTCCGACGGGTGGCCATAGTTGTTGTCGCCTACACTGATGACCGCCGCCTCCGGCGTCACCGACTTCAAAAAGCGTATATTTGAGCTATACCGGGAGCCGTGGTGGCTGACCACCAGCACCTCTATATCCGGCAAGGCATAGGTTTCCACCAGCTTTTTCTCGGTGCTGCCGGACATATCGCCGGTAATGAGCAGATCAAAGTCTCCGGCACTGGCCAGCGCTGTCAGGCCCAGCTCGTTCAGATCGCCGCCGGACTGCACCGGCGGATAGATGGTCAAAACGGTATCGCCCAGCGTATCGGCCGTCTCCTTCGTCACATAGGTCACCTGCGCGCCCTTCTCCTCCGCCAGCGACACCAGACGCTCCCGAACGCCATACTCATCCTCGATGTCCGGCAGGTAGATCGTCTGCACCGGGATACGGCGCAGCACCTCGTACAAACCGTTGGTGTGATCGGCGTGATAGTGGGTCACCACCACAGCGCTCAGTTCCCGGACGCCCATGCTGTGCAGCGTGTCGGCAGCCAGACCGCCGGGGTCTTTATAGCTGTTGCTGCTGCCGCAGTCCACCAGTGCCGTCTCACCGCCGGAGGTCAGAATGACGCTCTCGCCCTGTCCCACATCCAGCGTCAGGGCGGTCAGTACGCCGTACTGATAGTCCTGACGGTTGACCCAGATGGCCGCCGTCAGCGTCAGCACCGACAATGCCGATGCCAGCAGGTATTTCCGCTTGCCGTCCGGCGTGGCGGCACAGCCGATAAAGGCCGCATACAAAAACAGCAGCCAGTAGATGAGATAGGGATTGGTGAAATACACCGCGTGATAGCGCCAGGACATCATGCCGTTGGCGATCCACAGGATGTACCGCACCAGCGCCCAGGAGATCCAACCCAGCAGGCTGGCCAGCGGCAGCCACACAAAGCCCAGCAGCACCGTCACAAAGGCAGCCATGAAGCTCCATCCCGCCGCAGGCACCGCCAATAAGCTGGACAGCGGTGCTACCAGCACGAGAATGCGGAAATACCAAGCTGTCAGCGGGGCAGTGAACACCACGGCGCTGAGGGTGGCGGACAGGTTCGCCGCGACGAAGCACAACGCGGTCCGCAGTGGACGGCATTTTCCCTTATACCACCCGGTCAGCAGCTTGTACAGCCGGGGTGACAGCAGCACCATACCCAGCGTAGCGGAAAAGCTCAGCTGCAAGCTGACGCTGGCCGCGGCAAAGGGATTGCACAGCAGGATCACCAGCAGCGCGGCAGCCAGGCTGGTCAGGGGGTCACTGCCCCGCCGGAACAGCGGCGCGATCAGCAGGAATATCTGCATGATGCAGGCGCGGACCACCGAGGGGCTCATGCCCACCATCACCATGTAAAACAGCAGCAACGGAATGGTCACGGCGCACAGCAGTCTCTGCCGCCGGGAGATCAGCAGCGCCAGCAGCGTCACCAGAAAAGCGCAGTGCAGGCCCGACACCGCGAACAGATGCGCCAGGCCCGTCTCCTGCATGGCCAGATAGTCTCCGTCGTCCATAGCGGACTTGTCCCCGGTAAGCTCCGCTGTCAGGAATCCGCTGACACGCGGGTCATCCCAGATGGCGGCCACCTTCTCGCGGAAAGCTTTGCCCGCCCGTTGGGGCAGCCATCGCAGGGCATCCCCATCACCCGCCGACAGACGCACATCCTCACGGCCATACAGCAGCGCATACACGCCCCGGGCGTTAAAATGGGTCACATCATCGCTGTCGAAATGGGCGGCAGACTGCCACTGGGCCGTGCCCGTGACCGTGTCACCCGGTCGGGCCGCCAGCAGCTCCGCTTCGCCATACAGCACGGCCCTGGCCCGATGATAGCCCTCCAGCTCCACCGTGACCTTGGCACCGCGCTCCGTAGCCTGCGGCCAATCGCAAACGGTTGCGGTAAAGTCCGACGCCGCACCGCAGCGGTTCTCTATCGGCTGGCGCACCAGGTGGTCATACCCGACAAAATAGGCCAGCGATACCGCCAGCGACAGCAGGATCAGCAGCCCCCGGCGAAAATATTTTTGCTTGCGTGCAGCAAACAGCCACGCAAGCGCCAGCAGCAAAACGCCCCCGGCGGCATACAGCTGCCAGCCGTTCCAGGGCAGCAATGCCGCCAGGAAGACACCGGCAGAGAAGGAAAACCCGATGGTGGCCAAAACGCGCATCGTTCTCTCCCCTCCCCCGGTCATAGTATCGTTTTATTATACCAAATATAGCTGCCTGTGACAAGAAAAAAGCCGCCCCTACGGGCGGCTTTTTGTCTTTTACACACGCGCCAGCTTGTCATTGCACTTCTGCAAAAACCGTGCGTTGTCGATGACAGCGCGGGTGTGGGTCCCCTCGCCGATCAGGCCATCGGCATCGTGGGCCGTGACCTTGAAGGTGATCATCTTGCCGTTGGCGGAGATACCCGTCACCTCGGCAGTGGCGGTGACCTTCATGCCCACCGGCGTGGGTGCCAGGTGACTGGAACTGATCTCCACGCCCACGGTGCCCTTGCCCTCCGGCAGCTCCGGCTGCACGCACTGCATGGCGGCATACTCCATCAGTCCCATCATAAAGGGGGTGCCGAACACCTCCAGCCCGCCGGAACCGATGGCCTTGGCGGTCATATCCGGGGTGACGGTCTTTTCAGCGGTATAGGTCATACCTACTTCGATCATAGCAATTCCTCCAATTAAGCGCTTTTCTTTAAATACATTTCTTGCCAATACGCGGGGCGGAAAAAAACCGCGAATGTCAGACGCCCAACTGTGTCCACAGCTTATCGTAGAACTTCAGCGTCTCCTGTGGCAGGTTGACATAGATCTCACAGCGCTCGCGCTCCTCATCGGGAATGGCCATGATGTTGTAGATCTCCTCGTCCAGCGGCTCGCCATACTGCTCCTCGTAGTACGCGGGATACTCCGCCAGCGCTTCGGCATTGGGAGAGGCATACCAGATGTAGTCCATGTTGGCCAGGTTACTGTCGGTAGAGGCGATAAAGTTGATCCACTCATAGGCCTCGGCCTTATGCTGGCTGGACTTGAGCACACACATGGCATCCACGAACCAGTTGCTGCCCTCCTCGGGAATGACGAAAGCCAGATCCTCGTTATTCTCCAGCATGGTCAGATAGTCGCCGGCGTAGTACATGGTGATGGCCGCGTTGCCGCCCTCCATCTTGCCGAAGACCTCGTCCATGACGAAGGCCTGATACACACCCTTGTCTTTGGCATTCTTCACCAGCTCAAAGGCCTCGGTCAGCTGTCCCTCATCGGTGGTGTTGATGTCGTAGCCGAGATAGCACAGGGCGGCCATCAGCGCGTCGCGGGAGTTGTTGATCATCAACACCTGCCCGGCGTACTTCTCATCGAACATAGCGCCCCAGCTGGTGATGGGCTCATCCACCATAGTGGTGTTGTAGATAATGCCCACGCTGCCCCAGGTGTAGGGCACGGTGTACTTGTTCTCCGGGTCAAAGCTCAGGTGGGTGAACTGGGGGTCCATCAGCTGAAAATTGGGGATGGCGGCGTAGTCCAGCTCCGCCAGCATATCCTCCTGGATCAGCCGGGCGATCATATAGTCGGAGGGTACGATCACATCGAAGTCCGCGCCGCCCATCTTGATAAGGGAGTACAGCGCCTCGTTGCTCTCGGCGGTCTGGTAGTTCACACGGATGCCGGTCTTCTCCTCGAATTCGGTGATCAGGGACTCATCGATATACTCGCCCCAGGAGCACACATTGACCACGCGCTCGCTGCGGGCCGCGGCACCGGTGACGATCAGTACCGCCAACAGCACACAGGCCATAGCGCCTGCGGCGATCTTCTTGCCCAATCCGGGATATTTCTTCGGCGCAGGAGCGAACGTAGCGCTCTCGTGATGGACATTGCGGTGATGCTCGGCATGGTTCTCCCGCAGGTTGATGATGGCCAGCAGGATGATGACCGTGACGAACAACAGCGTGGATACGGCGTTGATCTCCGGGCTGACGCGCTTTTTGGTCATGCCGTAGATGGTCATGGCCAACGTGGAGGAGGACGTACCCGCCGTGAAGTAGCTGATGATGAAATCATCGATGGACATAGTGAAAGCCGTCAGCGCACCGGAGACGATACCGGGCTTGATCTCCGGAATGATGACCTTCCAGAAGGCCTGCATCCAGGTGCAGCCCAAGTCCTGGGCCGCATCGACCAAATTGCGGTCCATCTGCCGCAGCTTGGGCCCCACGGACAAAATGACGTAGGGGATGTTGAAGCAGATGTGGGCGATCAACAGTGTGCCAAAGCCCAGGGTCAGTCGCTCAGGCAGCACCACCAGTGACTGCCAGCCGTTGACCCACACGGCGAAGCTGTGCCATCCGTTGAAGAACACCACGAACAGCAGGCACAGGCTGACGCCGGTGACGATGTCCGCGTTCATCATGGGAATGTTGTTCACGGCCATCAGCCCGGTGCGCGCCCGGCGTCGCATACCGTAAAAGCCGATAGCGGCAAAGGTGCCCGCCACGGTGGCGATGACGGTAGCCAGCAGGGATACCAGCAGCGTGGTATACACGCTGTGCATAATGAGCCGGTCGTTCAGCAGCTCGGCGTACCAGTGGAGGGAAAAGCCCTTCCACACGCCGGAGCTGTTGCCGGCGTTGAAGGAAAAGACGATCAGGATGATGATGGGTGCGTACAGGAACAGGCCCACCAGGATCATCAGCAGGCGATCGCCGACGGAGTTGCCCTTTCTCTGTCTCATAGCATCACCGCCTGTTCCTCGCCCTCGCCAAAGCGGTTCATCACCAGCATACAGACAACGACGATCAGCATCATCACCAGGGAAATAGCCGCGCCCAGCTGCGGGTTATACGCCCCGCCCAGGAACTGCCGTTCGATCAGGTCGCCCAGCAACAGCTCCGTGCCGCCGCCCAGCATACGGCTGATGGCGAACGTAGACACAGAGGGCACGAACACCATGGTGATGCCGGACAGCACGCCCGGCAGGCTCAGGGGCAGGATGACCTTGCGGAACACCGTGACGGTGTTGGCCCCCAGGTCGCGGGCTGCCTCCAGCAGGGAGTAATCCAGCTTGCAGATCACAGAGTAGATAGGCAAGATCATAAAGGGTAGGTAGTTATAGACCATACCCAGCACCACAGCGCCCTGGGTGTCGATCATGGTAAAATACTCCAGGCTGCTGCCTGTCAGATGGTTGTACAGGGCAATGATACCCAGCTTCTGGAACAGCTGGTTCAGCAGGCCGTTGTTCTCCAGGATGGTCATCCATGAGTAGGTCCGCAGCAGGAAGTTCATCCACATGGGCAGCAT
>UMDA01070270.1_pt1 | contig 13505 bp, 10 predicted proteins | sample 1964381 | NCBI WGS metagenome assembly UMDA01 (sample SAMEA4835983, study PRJEB28245) | human gut metagenome | biome: gut microbiome; material: fecal sample | place: Denmark | collected 2008 | reverse complement strand
TTAACACAGGGCGGCGCTTACCTGGTAAACGGTACAGATATTGTAGCGGATACCTCCGAAGCAGCCAGACAGATACAGGCGAAGACCGGCATTACGATCTCCAGAGAAGAAGCAGCGAAAAACACCATGGCATATGGTATCCTGCGGGAGCATAATACTTCTGGCAATATGGACAAGCTTAAGATCCGCTTCGATAAGCTTACCAGCCATGATATTACCTTTGTAGGTATCATTCAGACCGCAAGAGCATCCGGACTGCAGAAGTTCCCCATGCCCTATGTACTGACCAACTGCCATAACTCTCTGTGTGCCGTAGGCGGCACCATCAATGAGGATGACCACATGTTTGGACTGACCTGTGCGAAAAAGTACGGTGGTGTCTATGTACCCCCTCATCAGGCAGTTATTCATCAGTTCGCCAGAGAGATGTTGGCCGGCGGCGGCAAAATGATCTTAGGCTCTGATTCCCACACCCGTTACGGTGCTCTGGGTACCATGGCTATGGGTGAAGGTGGTCCCGAGCTGGTGAAGCAGCTGCTGAACCAGACCTATGATATCAATATGCCCGGCGTTGTAGCCGTATACTTAAAGGGTGCTCCCGTGAAGGGTGTCGGTCCTCAGGACGTGGCACTGGCGATCATCGGTGCCGTATTCAAAAATGGTTATGTGAAAAATAAAGTAATGGAGTTCGTAGGTCCCGGCGTGGCATCCCTGAGTGCTGATTTCCGTATCGGTATTGATGTCATGACTACAGAGACCACCTGCCTGTCCTCTATCTGGAAGACCGACGACCAGATCCGTGAGTTTTATGAGATTCATGGACGTACGGAAGATTATAAGGAGCTGAATCCCGGTCAGGTAACCTACTATGACGGTCTCATAGAGGTGGATCTGGACAAGATCCGTCCCATGATCGCCATGCCGTTCCATCCCAGCAATACTTACACCATTGAGGAGCTGAATGCGAATCTGATGGATATTCTGGATGAGACCGAGAAACGTGCGAAAGTAAGCCTGGACGGTGCCGTAGACTTTACTCTGAAGAATAAAGTAAAAAATGGCAGATTTATCGTAGATCAGGGTATTATCGCAGGCTGTGCCGGCGGCGGATTTGAGAATATCTGTGCAGCAGCCGATATCCTGAAGGGCAGATACATTGGTGCGGATGAATTTACTTTAAGCGTATATCCCGCATCTATGCCCGTATACATGGAGCTGATCCGTAACGGTTGTGCTGCGACCATCTTAGAGACCGGTGCAGTCATGAAGACAGCCTTCTGCGGCCCCTGCTTCGGTGCCGGAGATACCCCTGCCAATAACGCATTCAGTATCCGTCATTCTACCAGAAACTTCCCGAACCGTGAAGGCTCCAAGCTGCAGAACGGCCAGATCGCTTCCGTAGCTCTGATGGATGCAAGATCTATCGCTGCTACCGCAGCTAACAAGGGCGTGCTGACTCCCGCAACAGAGTTCGACGGCGACTTCGGAAAATATAAATATCATTTCGACAGCAATATTTATAAGAACCGTGTATTCGATTCCCACGGTGTGGCAGACGAGAGCGTAGAGATCCAGTTCGGTCCCAATATCAAGGACTGGCCCGCTATGGGTGCCCTGCCTGAAAATCTGGTATTACAGGTAGTATCCGAGATCCACGATCCTGTAACCACCACCGATGAGCTGATCCCTTCCGGTGAGACCTCTTCCTACCGTTCCAATCCTCTGGGACTGGCAGAGTTCACCTTGAGCCGTAAGGATCCGCAGTATGTAGGACGTGCCAAAGAGATCCAGAAGGCAGAGAAAGAGCGTATGAACGGCGGACATCCCTGCCAGGCGGTTCCCGTACTGAAGGATGTCATGGGCGAAGTGAAGAAACAGTATCCTGAGGCTGACCGTAAGAACACCGGATTCGGTTCCACAATCTTCGCAGTGAAGCCCGGAGACGGTTCTGCCCGTGAGCAGGCTGCTTCCTGCCAGAAGGTACTGGGCGGCTGGGCGAACATCGCCAACGAGTATGCTACCAAGCGTTATCGTTCCAACCTGATCAACTGGGGTATGCTTCCCTTCCTCATCCAGCCCGGGGATCTGCCTTTTAAGAATCTGGATTATCTGTTTGTTCCCGGCATCAAGAAAGCCGTGGAAGACAAGGCAGAAGAGATCAAAGCTTATGTGGTAACACCCGGAGAGGGCATGAAGGAATTCTCCCTGAAGTTAGGCGAACTGACCGATGAAGAACGCCAGATCATCCTGAAGGGCTGCTTAATCAACTATAACCGTGTATAAGGAGCAATAATATGGAATTTAACAAACCGGTATCCAACCCCATGATGGTAGGATCTATTGAATTATTAAAAGCAGAAGACACACCGGAACACAGACAGATGTTCCTGGAGGAGCTTCAGAAAGCAAAGTTTCTGGCTCCGGTAGTGATCGATCCTGCGCCCCAGGCGGATGAAAAGGGACAGGTGAGAATTCCCCGTGATGCAAAAGTCCAGTTCCCCATGTTATCTACAGAGGACGGACGGAAATTCTTCATGGCTTTCACAGACTGGATGGAATTAAAAAAGTGGAAGGACGAAGAGAACCAGCAGACGTTCGCTATGAGTTTTGATGATTATGCGGGAATGCTGCTGCGCAAGGATGCACAGGGCAATAGCAGTCCGGCACTGGGATTTGTCATCAATCCCTTCGGTGGCAATATCGTGGTTACCAGAGAGATGGTAGCCGGCATGATCGCCGCGAAGCTGAAAGCAGCCGGGAAACCGGTACCTCCCGCACCCGGTGCACCTGCTGCACCCACACAGCAATAAATTCAGACTAAACAAAACGCCCTATATGGACGATATAAGTAGCAGAGAGGTGACAAGGCCGGTCACTTCCTGCTACTTATTTTTTATATAGTTTGATAACGACACCACGGATGGTAATCGGATAGAATAATATTAAAATATTCTGTTCTGTTACCATTTTTTTGACTTAACCGTTCAGCCATGCGATATCACATGTGGTAGCGAACGATTAAGCTTTACAGGAAGCGCGCCCTGTATGGTGAGGTCGGGGAAAGGAGAAAATTACAGATTTGAGAATTGATTCCGCAAGCATAGGAATGGATTCCGCCAGAAGTTATCATACTTCTAAGACAAGCGTCAGACGCTTTGAGATAACGGATTATCAGGCAGGGCTGACAGATGTATCCACGAAGGGACAGAAGACACCGGAAGGAGAGGATACAGCACAGAACACCGGGGAACAGGAGAATACCGCAGAGAATACTGCCATGACCGCAAAAGACTGGCAGAGCCGTTTTCTGGTATCCTCCGCGAGATGGAATATGCGAAGCAGCGCCAGTGAACAGACACTGTCCACCATCCGGGAATATACGGTACGTTATATTTTTGATTTATTGTTCCCATCCCGGAACAGTACTCTGCATGACTGGATGCAGGAAAACGGTTGGAGTGGCGGCACGCAGGAAACAGCTATGGCAACACCTGCATCGGATGTATTTCCGCAGGTGACTTCCCGCGTAAAAGTATTGAACTATGTCGGGGAGAGCTGGAGCATAGAGCAGGAGGACACCAGCTTCTCTACCGTGGGAACCGTGCGTACCAAGGACGGCAGAGAGATCAATTTTAATGTCAATGTAAATATGAGCCGCAGGTGTGAGGAATACTACAGAGAAGAATTGAATGTAGCGCAGTTTGCCCTATATGATCCGCTGGTGATCAATCTGGATACCGATGCGACGGAGCTGTCGGATCAGACCTTTTATTTTGACCTGGATGCCGACGGTGAGGAAGAAGAGATCTCTATGTTAAAGGGCAGCGGTTATCTTGCACTGGATAAAAACGAAGATGGCATCATCAATGACGGCAGTGAACTGTTCGGAACCGGGAACGGTGACGGATTTGCGGACCTGGCACGGTATGATGAGGACGGCAACGGCTGGATCGATGAGAATGATTCCATCTGGTCAAAATTAAAAATCTGGTGCAAAGATGAAAAGGGCAATGACGTATTGTACAAACTTTCCGACAAGGGTGTCGGTGCAATCTGTCTGCAAAATGTTTCCACAGATTTTACCTTACAGGGAGACAGAACGGCCCAGGGCGGTGCGACAGAAGCCAATGCAACGAACGGAGCGATCCGTAAGACCGGTATTTTCTTATATGAAAACGGAAATGTGGGTACTGTGCAGCATGTAGACATGGCAGCTTATGCCCAAAAAGCGTAACACCAATAAAGATCAATGGAAAATGCATCCTGAATAAAACCTTCGAATCGGGCAAGACTATAGGATAAACCAGGGAAAGTGGTTGAAACGATTGTATAGCAGAAAGTTGGTTCAGGGAACAGGAAGGATGCGGATATGAGAAGAAATAAAAAAAGCGGTATTCATAAAGAGCGTATTATAATGTTGGCCTCTTCGGCCTTTGTTCTGGCAGCGTTGACCATGACGGGGGTCTATATGAAGGGGCAGAATGTGGAGTCCAAGGATGATGGCTATACCTTGGACTTCACTGCACTTGAAAACAATGCGGATGACAAAATGCAGGAAATATCCGAATATAATGAGGAGCATTTGCTGAAGGAGGAAGAGAATATTCCGGAACTGACCGCGAATAACACAGCCGGAAATGAGATCGCGGCAGCACCGGTCACGGAGGATGATCTGGATTATCTTCCCCAGGAGGTGGGCTCCGGCCATGTGGAGATCCCGGGACTGACAGATCAGGAGACCTTACAGGAGGCTGCGGAGGCAGAGCAGCAGATGCCGGAGCTGACAGTAGAGAAAACCCTGCATTTTGCGGAAAACGATGGAATGCAGAAACCGGTACAGAGTGATATTCTGATGCATTACTCTATGGACAAGAGCATTTACTTTGCCACACTGGATCAGTACAAGTACAATCCGGCTACGATCTTTTCCGCGGAAGAAGGCATGGCGGTAACCGCCTGTGCGCAGGGAAAAGTAACTTCGATTTTTGAAAATGAGGAGATCGGTAAGGCGGTGACGCTGGATCTGGGAGACGGCTATGAGGCCACTTACGGACAACTGGCGGAGATTACCGTCAAGGAAAATGCTTATGTGAATCCGGGTGAAACTATCGGCAGTGTAGCAGCGCCTACAAAATATTACAGTGCTGAGGGGAGCAATGTGTATTTTGCCCTGACGCATAATGGGGATCCGGTAAACGGGGAGGCATTGTTCCACTGATGTATATATAGAATACCTATGGAAATTTTCATGTGGACCGTTTATACTATTATCAATGGAAAAATCGTGTACTGTAATCTCCCGGGAGATTGAGCGGAGGACCAATTTGAAATACAACAGAAAATATGCAGCAATATTGTCGCTGCTGTTCATCGTGAATATCATAGGGAATACCGCCTGTGGCAATACCTCTGCCGAGACGGGACATGTCAGTATTGCGGATATGGCAATGGAAAATACCCCGATAATCAATTATACCATTCCGACACTTACTCCTAATGTACTGGTGGATCAGCAGGGGTATGCAGGAGACGGAGAAAAGCAGGCAATCGTCAAAAGCCGGGAACCGGTGGAAAGTTTCCGGCTGATCGATAAAGAGTCCGGAGAGATCGTATATCGGGGGAAGGTAAAGCAGCCGGAGTACAACGGGGATCTGCAATTATACATCGGAACAGTGGATTTTTCGGAATATACCAGCGAGGGAAGCTTTTATCTGGAATGCGACCGGGTGGGGCAGTCGCTCTCTTTTTCCATCAAGGAGAGGTATTATGAGGAATTGTTTAAAGCATTGTGCGAAAGGGTGCATGAAAGCTGCCGAGAGCGCAACATTACAGAGGATGAGATCCTGACACTGCTGGAGGCATGCGAATGGTATTCGGAAGTTTTTACGGACGATAATCGGAATGAGATTCCGGATATGCTGGAATATATTGCGGACTGGCTGGAAAAAACCGTCAATGAGACAGAGGATAAGGAGCCGGATACCATGACGTATGTGGCTGTCCTGGCAAAATTCAGTTATCTGTATCAGAAATATGATGTACAATATGCAACGCAATGTCTTCAGCACGCATCCGCAATCTACACAAAGCTGGCAGCAGCATCCGGCAGAGATGCGGAGAAATTTATGGCTTTGACGGAACTGTACCGGGCTGCGGGACTTCCTTCCTATCGTTCGCAGATTTTGGAGTATAAGGAATTTTTCGAAGATAATACAAGCTATCTGGAGGAAACTGCATATCTCTACGGTTCCATGACATATCTGGCTACCAGACAGTCGGTGGATATTGATCTGTGCACAGCATTCATGGAAGGTATCAGAGATCAGGGAGAGGAACTGGCAAAACGTTCCGGTAAAATGATCGACGCCGTGACTTCCGTCAACAACGGTACGGAAGATCTGCTGAAGCGGGCGGAGGAACTGGCCTGTGCCAATTATATCTTATACAGTTATCAGTATACGGAGATATTGGAAGATTTTTTACATTATCTGATGGGCAGAAACAGAGATTCCGTGTGCTATTATCCGGAAGAGGGAAAAACGTCGGATTATCTTCTTCTGATCGCCCAACAGGTCTCCCTCACCGGAAAACATTAGATATTAGATCAGTTCTTTGTTTTTGAAATAGGTCTCGGAGATTATATTCTGTACATAGGTGCCCATGCTCTTGCGGGTCTCCTTGTCCAGATCCTTCATATAAATGGGCTTACCGTATTCAATGACTACGGTGGCCTTTTTTATTTTGGGAAAATGGTCTTCAAAAATAGCGGCAGAGTTCACAATGGTCATGGGAATGATGGGAACATTGCCTTTTTCGGCGATCTTGAAGCTGCCTTCATGGAAAGGGAGGAAAGTATCCTTGGTCTTATTCCGGGTACCTTCGGGGAAAATACAGATAGAAATACCGTTTTTCACTTTATCAATGGCAGCCAGGATCGTTTTCAGCCCGGCCTTGATATCCTGACGGTCCAGGAAGAGACAGTGCAGATCCTTCATCCAGATATTTAACAGGGGCCATTTCAGCATTTCTTTTTTCGCAACGTAGCCGGTAGGTCTGGGAACGCGGACGTAGGTCAGGACCACATCGAAAAAGCTGCGGTGATTGCCCACATACAGTACTGCAGTATCGGTGGGAATATTTTCTTCACCGATGGCGATCACTTTGGTACCCGCCAGGCGGATCACCTGACGGAATGCCCAGTTGACAATGGCCAGGGAACTTTTGTCCTTCAGCCCCGGATTGAACTTGCCAATGATCCATTCCACTAGCATAAGCGGAGTGGACAGGATCAGGAATAATACAACAAATAATACAACGAATATAAAACGGATCATAAATACCTCTTTCTAATTCATTTGCTCTAACAATATCATTTCTCGATAAATAGAACGCCCAGTGTACCGGGTCCGCAGTGGCTGGATATGACACCGCCGGCTCTGGTCTCCAGTATTTCGTTGAAAATACCGAGGCTCTCCAGATAGGAACGAACCGACTCTACAATTTCACGATCACAGCCGGAGTGCGTGATGAAGACTCTGTCGGGAACCGCATTTTTCAGATCATCTTCCATATCTTTTGTGTAGGACAGAATGACAGAACTCAGCTTACCACGATATTTTTTGGAGGCATCCATGGCGCCGTCTTCGACTACGATCCTGGGATGAAGCTTTAACATGGTGCCTGCCAGAGCTGCGACAGCATTACATCTTCCTCCACGGTAGAGGTAGGTCAGAGTATCTACGGTGAAGCTGGCACGTACTCTGGGGCGGATCTCTTCGATGGCAGCAGTGATCTGGGCTCTGGTTTTCCCTTCTGCGGATAAAAGGGCAGCCTGTATTACCTGCAGACCGATGCCGGTAGACAGGTTGGCGGAATTGATCACAGTTACTTTATCAGAAGCTTCCAGTTCTTCCGCAGCCAGACGCATGACATTGCCGGAGGTGGACATGCTGTCGGAAATAGAGAAACAGATGATCTCACGGCCTTCATCCAGAAATGGCTTCATCACTTCCATGGCCTCGGTCATGGAAGGTGCAGAGGTCTTCGGTGTGGTCTTATTTTCATCGGACCATCGGAAGATCTCTTCCGGGGTAATGTCCACACCATCACGATACTCTGTCTCCCCTAACAGGATGTGCAGGGGCAGGATGGAAATGTCATATTTTTCCAATAAATCTTTTGACAGATCGCAGGTACTGTCAGAGATGATCTTAACTGTTTGTGCCATAGAATATACCTTCCTTTTTTAGCGTTTCATCTTGTATTATTATTTATTGCCTTTGACGATCTGTCTGGCAACATAGACACCGCTGGCAGATGCATGGGACAGGGAATGGGTCACGCCGCTGCCGTCACCGATGATATATAATCCCTTATGACAGCTTTCCAGGTGCTCGTCCAGTTCTACTTCCATGTTATAGAATTTCACCTCCACACCGTAGAGCAGAGTGTCGTCATTGGCGGTACCGGGTGCGATCTTGTCCAAAGCGTAGATCATTTCAATGATGCCGTCTAAGATACGCTTGGGAAGTACCAAACTTAAATCGCCGGGAGTAGCGGACAGGGTCGGTTCTACCATGCCTTCGGCAATACGTTTTGCGTTACTGCGGCGTCCTCTTACCAGATCACCGAAGCGCTGCACGATGACACCGCCGCCCAGCATATTGGAGAGACGGGCGATGCTTTCGCCGTAGCCGTTACTGTCCTTGAAGGGTTCGGAGAAATGCTTGGCGACTAACAGTGCAAAGTTGGTGTTCTCCGTCTGTTTGTCGGCACCCTCGTAGCTGTGGCCGTTGACGGTGACGATGCCGTTGGTATTCTCATTTACTACGATACCGTGCGGATTCATACAGAAGGTACGCACGGCATCTTCGAATTTCTCGGTTCGGTATACGATCTTGCTCTCATACAGTTCATCGGTCAGATGAGAGAAGATGACAGCGGGAAGCTCCACGCGGACACCGATATCCACACGATTGGACTTGGTGTTGATATCCAGATCCTTACAGATCTGTTCCATCCATTTGCTGCCGCTGCGGCCTACGGAGATGATGCATTGGTCACACTCGTAGGAGGCGTCCTCGCAGCTGATGCGATATCCCGGATCCAGTGCTTCCACAGTTTTTACCGGAGTATCGAAATAGAAAGTCACTTTATCTTTGAGTTCTGCGTACAGATTCTCCAGCACGATAAAGTTGATATCGGTACCTAAGTGACGGACGGAAGCATCTAAGAGGGTCAGCTTGTTCTGCATGCAGAGCTTTTTAAAAGAGGTACCTGCGGTGGAATACAGTTTGGTGCCCTCTCCACCGAATTTCATATTGATGTCATCCACGTATTTCATGAGATCGATGGCTTGATTTTTGCCGATGTATTCATACAACGTACCGCCGAAAGCGTTGGTGATGTTGTATTTTCCATCGGAAAAAGCACCTGCACCGCCGAAACCGCTCATAATGGAACAGCTCTTGCAGTTAATGCAGCTCTTGATCTTATCTCCATCGATGGGACAGTGGCGCTTCTCCAGAGGATGACCGGCTTCGAAGACGGCGATCTTCAGGTCGGGATTCTGTTGTACCAGCTCGTAAGCGGAGAAGATACCGCCGGGGCCGGCACCGATAATAATGATGTCATATTTCATAGGGAATGGTTCCTTTCATAGTATTCTTTTTTCACTTCTGTAAATTCCAAAAACATCCAAAATATAGTATACCATATTTTTAGTAAAAAAGGGGAATGGAAATATAGCAAAATATGTGATAGAATCATAAGTCATAGGCTTGTACGGAAATGGATGGAAAGGTATCTGAAATGGAAGCAGTACAGAAGAAAAATAAATATGAGATAGATATGTGCAACGGCACGATCATGGATAAATTAATATCCTTTGCCCTGCCGCTGATGGTGTCGAGTATTTTACAGCTGCTGTTTAATGCAGTGGATATTATTGTGGTCGGGAGATTCACCGGAAGTCAGGCACTGGCGGCGGTGGGATCCACCACGGCACTGATCAATATGTTTGTGAATCTGTTCATCGGGGTCTCGCTGGGTGCCAATGTATTGTCTGCCAGATTCTATGCGGCAGGCAAAGAGCGGGAGATGAGCGAGACGGTACATACGGCGATGACTTTTGCACTGATCAGCGGTATCGTCATGGTATTTGTGGGTCTGTTCTGTGCCCGTGGGGCACTGGAGCTGATGGATACTCCGACAGACGTGATCGATCAGGCAGCTCTATATATGAAAATCTATTTTTGCGGAATGCCTTTTTTTATGCTGTACAATTACGGAGCAGCTATTCTGCGGGCAGTGGGCGATACGAAGAGACCGCTTCTGTTCCTGATCATTTCGGGAGCTGTTAACGCTGCACTAAATCTGTTTCTGGTCATTGTCTTTTCCATGGGAGTGGCTGGCGTGGCCATCGCTACGGTGTTCTCGCAGATCATCTCCTGTGTGCTGGTGCTGGGATGTCTGTTTGGCACGGACAGCTGTTACCGCCTGCAGATCACAAAGCTGGGAATCAAATGGGAGTATCTGGTGCAGATCTTCCAGGTGGGAGTGCCTGCCGGAATTCAAAGCGTGGTGATCAATTTTTCTAACGTATTGCTGCAGTCTTCGGTGAATTCCTTCGGATCCATTGCCATGGCGGGATACACGGCGGCGAACAACATCTTCGGATTCCTGTTCGTATCGATCAATTCCATCACGCAGGCGTGCATGAGCTTCACCAGCCAGAACTACGGAGCCGGGAAGAAAAAGCGTATGGACCGGGTACTTGTCGACTGCATGATTCTGTCGGTGATCGTGGCGGTGACTCTTGGTGGCGGTGCCAATCTCTTTGGCCCCCAGCTGCTTCATATCTATACTACGGAGGCGGATGTGATCGCCTGCGGTACGGAAATCTTATTGTATACGACACTGACATATTTTTTATGCGGAATCATGGATCTGATCCCGGGAGCCCTGCGTGGAATGGGGCATTCGGCGGTTCCTATGATCTTATCTATTATCGGAACGGTAGGTACGAGGATTTTCTGGATCTATGGGGTGTTCCCCATGCACCGGTCACTGATGGTACTGTTTTTATCCTATCCGGCATCCTGGACCGTGACGATATTGCTACAGGCAGTGTGCTTCTATTTTGTGAGGAAAAAAGTACACAGTACCATGCCACAGGAAGAAATATAAGTACATAAGACAGGCGGCTGCAGAGTGTGGAAGACTCGTGACCGCAAGGCACAGACAGTGAAAGAATTGAGGGATAGTATGTTAACTAAATTCAAGAAAAACTATATCGGAAACTGGGAGTTCTACCGCAGATATCTGCTGCTTGCAATCCCCATGATCCTGCAGAACGCCATTACCAATCTGGTAAGCTTTTTAGATAATATTATGGTAGGACAGCTGGGAACGGAGCAGATGTCCGGTGTCGCTATCGTGAACCAGCTGATCTTTGTATACAATCTTGCGATCTTCGGAGCCGTATCCGCAGCCAGCATCTTCGGTGCCCAGTATTTTGGCAAGGGCAATCATAAGGGGCATATGTATTCGTTCCGTTTTAAATTATATGCGACCCTGCTGGTGACCGGAGGAGCGATATTACTGTTTCTGACCAAAGGTTCCGCACTGATCTCCCTGTATCTGACGGATACGGTGGGGAACGGAGCTACGGATGTAGCATTGAAATACGGTCAGGAGTATCTGGCGATCATGATGGTAGGCCTGATCCCTTTTGCGGTGAACCAGTCTTATGCTACGAATATCAAAGAGACCGGGCAGACTTTTATTCCCATGTTAGCCAGCTTCGTAGCGGTGGGAACCAACGCACTGTTAGATTATCTGATGATCTTCGGCATCGGACCTTTTCCCAAGATGGGTGTGCAGGGAGCGGCCCTGGCTACGGTGATCGCCCGTTACATTGAGGCATTGATCGTGATCATCTGGGCACACATGCACAGGGCGAAGAACCGCTATCTGGAAGGAGCCTATACCGGCTTCGGTATTCCTTTTGCGGAACTGAAAGCAATTCTCGTCAAGGGCTTCCCCCTGATGATGAATGAAGTAATGTGGGCAGCGGGTATGACTACCGTGACCCAGTGTTATTCCGTCAGAGGACTGGATGTGGTGGCGGGACTGAATATCGCATCCACCATTACGAATCTGTTCAATATTGTATATCTGCAGTTAGGCTCCTGTATCAGCATTGTGGTAGGACAGTATCTGGGCGCCGGTAAGCTGAAAGAGGCGAAGGATGCGGACAATAAGATGATCGTATTCAGTGTCTTTTGTTGTGTGATCATGGCAGCATTGATGTTCGTGGTGGGAGGATTTTTCCCCGGTATTTATAATACTTCGGAAGAGATCAAGGGACTGGCTACGCAGTTCATCGCAGTCTCCGCGATCATCATGCCGTTCTGTGCATTCAGCCATGCCTCCTATTTTACCCTGCGTTCCGGCGGCAAGACGGTGGTAACGTTTTTGTTTGATTCCGTATTTACCTGGGTGATCGTGGTACCTGCAGCTTATCTGCTGGCACACTTTACCGGGCTGGGGATCGTAAGCATCTATTTCCTGGTGCAGGGTACGGAGATGATCAAGGTCATCATCGGCTATTACATGGTGAAGAGTAATGTGTGGGTAGTACAGATGGTATAGAGCGGAACCACAGAACAGATGTGGAAGAAAGGCATGGCATTTCGGGAAATGAGGGTGTTTCCGCTGGTGAGAGCAGAGCATCCTGCGTCCCAGGAGTTTCAAAATCTGTGTATTGGAGCCGGATGGTCTCAAAGATACGGTTGAAATCCGATTCCAGAGTATACCAGTCTGCTAACGGAAGTGTGGATTCCAGCTGCAGCGTATTTCCCTGCAAAGGGATGTCGGGATCGGACAGGGTAATGTAAATCCAGTACTTTTGCTCGGTCTGGTAGATCTCGGTGTGTTTCCAGCCATTGAGGCCGCTGTCTGGCAGAGTAATCTTCTCACTGGTGACACCGGTACCGCAGATCCCCGGTACGGGAGCATAGACCAGAGTAAAGGTATCCTCCGGATATGCGATGTTCCAGAAGACGATGGCATCGGTAGTCATCTCACTGGTAGTTACGTTGCGGATTTCATAGTCCCAGGTCTCCGGAAGAGACAGGGAGAACCGTACCGATCCCAGGTCGCAGAGAGCTTCACTCCCTATGGCTATCGCCAGATCATCCTCAGCCCCGGATTCCGGGCACTCCGTCGGAGCGAGAGATTCTGCAATCACCGGAGCGATCGGGCCTGCGGCTTCTGTGGGATTCTGTGAATCTCCGGAAGCTCCGCAGCCGGTGAACGACAGCACAAGTAAAGTGTAAAGCGATAATAGCAAAATATTTTTCTTCATATAAATACCCTCCCAAAGTCGTGAATAAGTAACATGATCTATACTATAGAACGACTTCCGGGAGGGAAAGTTTCAGAGGATTGAAAGTTAGTGAAATAATTCCGTAGCCCTTGGCAGGGTATAAGAAACGCGGCAC
>UMDA01014038.1_pt1 | contig 13629 bp, 14 predicted proteins | sample 1964381 | NCBI WGS metagenome assembly UMDA01 (sample SAMEA4835983, study PRJEB28245) | human gut metagenome | biome: gut microbiome; material: fecal sample | place: Denmark | collected 2008 | reverse complement strand
CGTAAATAAATTGCAAAAATCATAGTAGTATGGAATATAATATCAATGACAAATTAGAATGGACTGTCATTTTCATTTTAGAATTCGGTCGTAAATATGGATTAACCATGAAGCAGGCATTCAATTACCTAAGCCGATTTAAAGGAATTGATTTCATCGACAAGCATTATCACTATGTACATACACAATCATTTCCATCTATGATTGCCGACATAGCGAATTATTGCCATTTGCATGGAGGATATTTAGTATGAAGCTTTATCATGGTACTAACCAAGAATTCAGTAGGATTGATTTACTAAAATCAAAACCGAATAAAGACTTCGGCCGAGGTTTTTATCTTTCTGCTGATTATGAACAGGCCTTAAGAATGGGCTAAGTTCATCATCTTAAACAGAAATAATCCGACAGACCATCCGGCGCACGACTATGATGTTGTGATTGGTCCCATTGCAGATGATCGTGTAGGATCACTAATCCCACATTGTTTTTGCATAGATGCGCATACTTAATGCCGCATCACAGACCAGGAAGAAGCGCGCGAAACCATCATATTACCAATACTTCATCTATAATATTAAGCAATAAAACATTTCGTTCACTCTTTTTAAGAGTAGGCTGTCCGGTAAAAATCGGGCGTTTTATCGACTAACTTCTTATTTATCATTCATTTGACACACAAACAGGCTGTCCATACAACGAATCAATTATTTTTCTACTTTTGGGTAATAAAATCAGTTAACAACTTACATCCATGAAAAATTATTTGGTTCTTTTGCTGCTTGTTTTGTTGGCTGCTTGCCAGCATGCCGGTAGGACATTCGAAGTGTTGGATAAAGCCGAAGAATTTATCCAGACTTATAAACCGGATAGCGCCTATACGCTTTTGAAAGAGATTCCGAATCCGCAGCAATATCCGGAGAAGGAACGGGCCCGCTGGTGTTTGCTGATGACTCAGGCCATAGATAAAACATATCGCACGCATACGTCGGATTCATTAATCCGTTTTGCTGTCAACTATTATGAGAAAGTCAATGATTTATCGAAATTGCCTACGGCTTTCTATACGTTGGGGCGCGTACAAAGAGATTTGAAAGACAACGAGCATGCTGTTAACTCTTTTCTGAAAGCATTAGATCTTGCCAAAGGTAGCGACGATTATAAACTGCAATATCTGGCGGCTTCACAATTAGGTCATGTTTATGCGTATTCCCGTTTTATTGATGAAGCGTTGAATGCTTATCAACAGGCTTTGTATTTTGCTGAACAAGGCAATGATAGCATCAGCTTATCTTATGCCAATTCCTATTTAGGCAGAGTTTATGGACTACAGAAAGATTGGAATCGGTCGATAGAGTTTTACCAAAAAGCGATTTCTATAGCCCAACAAACCTCCTACATCCCGGTTCTTCGATTAGGTTTGAATGAATTAGCTGCCATTTATAAGTGTTGTGAGAAATATCAGGAAGCAGCCGATTGCTTGGAGCAGCTGATTAGTTTGGAAAACGAAGCATCATCTGGTATGGAAGGTGCTGCTGTCTATCTAAATTTAGGCGATTTATACCGTTTAACAGATAGGTATGATTCAGCTATTCCCTATCTGGAAAAGGCCTTGCAAACGAAGAATTTATATACAAAACGTTCTGCCTACCAATGCTTTTCTTATGCTTATGCTCAACAAGGAAACTATAAAAAAGCCGTAGAATATAATAACCTGTATTGGAAATGCAATGATTCTATCCAAAAAGTAGAAAATCGGAAAGCTGTTATAGCAGTCGAAGCCAAATACAAGCATGAGAAACTCCTTACGGAAAAACAGCAACTGGAACTGAAGCAGTCGAAGTTGATATTCTGGGGCAGTTCTTTATTGCTTGTGGCAATCATTATTATTTTACTTGTTTACATGGATAAGAAAAGAATAACGATCCGCCTGTTTGAGCAATTGCATGCGATTCGGTCTCAAATAGCAGAAAACAAACGTACCATTGCTTCTTATCAGGAGCAAATAGATAGTCTGTCGTTGCGGCAATCCGATTATGATGATTTACAACAGGAAAAGGCTTCGTTAGAACAAGAAGTATCCAATCTGCTTGAACAGAATGAAAAACTGAATAGTCAGAAATCACAAATTTTGGTTCGTCTCAACCAAAAGGACGAGGAAATCAAACAATACGAAGAAATCATCAAACAGCGGGAAAATACGCCGGATATATTTACCCGAATCAAGCAAGCCCATACGATTGAAGAGAAGGAATGGCCGGAACTGATTGCCCGCACGGATGCTTTGCACCAGCAGTTCTTCGAACGACTGCGAAAAGCTTTTCCTCAGTTGACCGAAACAGATCTCCAGCTCTGCTGCCTTATGCGTTTGGGATACGATAAAAAAGAACAGAAGTCCTTGTTAAAGATAACAGACGACAGCCTGGAAAAGCGAAAACAACGGCTCAAAAGGCGCTTAGATCCGAATAAGAAATGGGAAAAAGGCGAATTAGAACAATTTATTCACCATTTTTAAGAGTCACTGTCCGGTAAAATAACGTCGTTTTATCGATTAACGTTCTATTCGTCAACCGGTTGATGCGTATAAAAAGTGTCCATACAACGAATCAATTCTTTCCTTACTTTTGAGGGAAGGAAACCGAGTTCAGTATGAAAGTTTTGTTGTTCCTATTACTTTCATCTGTAAAATTCGTTACTTTTTAATTTTTTGACAGTAGTCGTAAAGCTTTTCCATATATGTGCTAAAGCTTTTTGACAAATGTAGTAAAGCTTTTCGACATCTGTCAAAAATATGAAATGTAACGAGAAAAGGATTAGAAATAAATATAGTGAAGGTTTTATTCTAAGGAGTAACCCATAAAAAGGAAATTTAATCAAATAAAAATATCAGATTATGAAAAATCTAATGTTATTAAAACTCGCTTGTTGCAGTATTATTCTAGGTTTGTCGGCTTGTACTGAATCTAAAAATGCAGGGAAAACAAATATACCAGAAGTAGATGTTCGTAGTGCAATAGATCATCCGGAAGGTATTTCATTGAAGGGGAAAATAGAAAATCCGCAATTTGTCATATTAAAGGAAACAGACGATGAAGAATCATTGGTTGATGGTATTAATGATTATGCAGTAACAAGTAAGTATATTTATGTTTTACCTGTTCGAGAGTCGCGGATTATATTGTTCGATCGAGAAGGAAATTTCATACGGACGTTGATCAAAGAAGGACAAGGACCCAATGAATTTGCTGGACCATTGGCTGGTATGCAAGTGGATGAGAAAAATAACCGGCTTTATTTGTTTGGAAGTAGTATATGGACTTTTACATTAGATGGAGAACCAGTAAAACGTATTAATAGTCCAATGCCGATGATGTACACCCGCATGATTGCACCAGATCGTTTTGCTGCTGTAGCTATGGGATTTATACCTTTTCAACAAGGCAGTTTCGGAATAGGAACATTCAAAGAATCAGGCGAACTATTATTCAATAAGAATAATTTTTATACGCCATTAGTACCAGCCGAAAAAACTGGATTTACGGCCAATATTGCTTCTACCCTTTCATTTGACAATCAATCCATTTTATTTAAGTCTGGAGCCAATGATACTGTCTTTCGGATAGGCTTGGATACTATTTCTGTCGCTTGTATCTTAAAATTGGAAAATTCAGATCAGGAAATTATTCGGGGCTCTGATGTTACAGATTTTACAGATATGGGTGGTTTAAAAAGAGACGGACGGGAAATATTTGTTCAAGACATATTGGAAACTGGTACACATTTTTATTTCCGATGTCGTTATCAAGGCAATTATACCATCCTTTCCGTTGAAAAGAATAATGGAGAATTAGAAGTAGAGCATTGTCAACTACCTCTTCCTTTTAAAGAATTACCAACATTGGCTTCCTACAAATATGGTTTATCGGGTATGCGAGGCAGTGGTTCATTCCCTGTTTGGGGTAGTATCTTTGGAAATGAACTTGTACAAGCTTTTACTCCAGCAGAATTATCAGTATATAAAGACAAAGGATTAATTGAGATTCCAAATGAATTAAAAGAAATAAAAGAAGAAGGGAATCCGGTCTTTGTATTCTATAAATTGAAATAGCGACTTGGAAAGAAGTGATTGAGTTTTATAAATCTCTCGCTTATGAAAACATTAATCTTTATCGAGACAATCCTTCTGCTTGTAATGACAAGTTGCGGAAGTGACAATACATCGACTGATGGTTTTATAACAGTTGATGTAACCAAAAGCAGTTATTCACCTAAAAAAGAACTGGTTCTTCAAGATTTTATGGATGTGGAATATATTCCGATGGAAACTAATGATGAGTTTATTAATCAGGGAGCAGTAGAGGCAATTGGTGAAAAATATATCATAGTGAAAAACTATGGTCGCGACGGTGATATTTTTGTGTATGATCGGAGCGGAAAAGCTATCCGTAAGATAAATCATAAAGGTCAAGGTGGAGAAGAATACATGTTTTGTAGCGGTATTACATTGGATGAAGAAAATAATGAAATATTAGTAGATGACCATATTATAAAAAAAGTATTAGTTTATGATTTGGAGGGGAATTTCAAACGAAGTTTTAAGCAGAAGCAAACAGGAGGAAGCCATAGCTATTGGAATGTATACAATTACGATAAAGACAATTTGATTTGTTATGATGAATTAAATAAAGATACACCATTCTTGATTGTATCCAAGCAGGATGGAAGTATAACTAAAGAGATTAAAGTTCCATTTAAAGAGAAAAAACTTCTTCTTCAAATTTTACAGCATGAAGAAGGAACAAAAGTGGTCGGGCCTGGAGAATATAGTAGAATTATTCCTTATAAGGATAACTGGATCTTGCTGGAACTTTCTTCAGACACGATTTATACTTTAACGACAGATTATAGTTTACGCCCATTTATAGCGAAAACACCACCAATCCATACCATGAACCCGGAATTTCATCTAATTCTAAGATTAGTTTCCGATCGTTATTATTTTATGGAAAGTATAAAGAATGTCTTTGATTTTGGAAAGAAGGAAGGATTTCCGAGAACGCACATTTTGTATGATACCCAAGAAAAGGAATTTTCCAGTTATGTTGTATACAACGGGGATTATTCATCTAAAAAAGAGTTACATATGTTTATGCTGAGTCCAATAAATTCCAGAGGTGGATTGTGTGCTACCTTAAATGCTTCAGATCTTTGTCAAGATTACGAGGATGGAAAGCTGAAAGGTAAACTGAAAGAAATAGCTGCGAAATTGAGTGAGGATGATAATGGGGTAATTATGTTAGTGAAGCCGAAGAAGTGAAATAGTAAAATGACACGCTTATGAAAACAAAAGTATTTTTCCTCGTTAGTATGCTTCTGTTGGTTGGAAGCCAAGGAATGCAATCACAGTCTGGTAGTTTGCCGGTAGTTGATGTATCCAAGAACTATTCATTGGAGAAACTGAATCTTCAGGATATGGCTTCGGTAGAATATGTTCCGCTGGAAACAACGGATGATATTCTATTAAGTGGAAATGCTGCACTCTCGGCGGTTGGCGACAAATATATCTTGGTTCATGAGTTTCAATTAGGAGATATTTACTTGTTTGACCGACACACCGGAAAGTTGAAATCTCATTTTAACCATAAAGGAGGAAGCGGAATGGAATACACCTGGATCAAGAATGGAACGATCTTGGATGAGAAAGCGGAAGAAATCTATGTTTGTTCCCAATTTATCCAAGTCTATTCATTGGAAGGGAAATATAAGCGCACACTAAAAATTAATTGTTTTGATCATGATATGAGTATTTTTAATTACGATGATCAGTCTCTGCTTATTTATGATGATATTGTAATAGAACCAGGACGGGAAAAAGAAACAACTCATACACCATATCGTTTTATATCTAAAAAAGATGGAAGCCCAATGGGAACTTTAGATATTTACTTTCCACAAAGAGTGCCGCTTGCTATTGCTCAACAAGAAGGGAATATGTGGAGACCGTATAAGTTTTCCTATCCCAGTAATGCACGTTTTGGAGACGATTTGATGCTGATGAATGTATCATCTGATACTTTATACAAATTATCGCCACAAAAAAGGCTGACACCTATATTTACTCGTACACCATCAGTTTATGCTTCCAAGTTAAGAAATATCTGGATGCCTTTATTAACTACAGATAAATTCATGCTGTTTGGTACATTTGTCATAGACTTTAATAGTACTGGAGGAAAGATTCCTAAATTTATGTATGACTTTAAAACAGGTCAGGTAAAGAGAGTATCGATTATAGATCATGAATTAAATTATGGTATCCGTGGACCTCGGGAATGGGATTCCGGTTCGGGTACGGCCATAGCCAAGAATAAGTCCGCCGAGTTTGTTTCTGCTCCTGCCATGCTGGAAGCCTATCAAAAGAAACGATTGAAGGGTAATGGAAACGAAGTAGCCAAGAATTTATTGGAAGACGACAATCAGGTTGTCCGGATCTTGACGTTTAAGTGAAGAAAAACAACTTTTTCCGCAACTTATCAGGATTATTATTTTTCTTTTCGGATGTGAATGCCTACTTTTGTATCCGAAAAATCACAAATCAATATGAAAACTTGGAAATTTTCTTTCTTCCTTTTTTGGATGGCTATCGGATTCGCAGCTTGCCAGGATTCATCAAAACATATATATCCGAGATACGATCAATTCCCGGAGACATACAACAAATCTTGTGTGCAGGAAATCGGGAACGACTCCGTGTTTTTCCGTTATCCCTACCGGATCGATATAAAAGATAGTTTGGTGATCCTGCTGGATCTGCATAACGATAGCCATTTCTTATATGCGTTTACGTTTCCTGACTGGCAACCGATTACGCCTTTCGGCAAGCGCGGTGAAGGACCGGACGAGATACTTTCGGCTGAAAGGATACGGATCTGTTCGCCGGATTCCATTTGGGTGCTCGATTCCAACCGGGCACAAATTACCCGCTGGAAAGTGTCTGTTGCCGATAAAAAAGCGGAACGGATGGAAGAGATTCCTTTAGACAAACGATTGCTGCGAACCCTCGATTTTTGCAAAACAGATTCCGGCTTCTTGGTGACAGATTATACCGGGAGTTACCGCTATCATGTACTGGATGCCCAAGGTAGAATCCAAAAGAGCATAGGAAGCATCCCGACCGAAGACGAAAGCCTGCGGGAAAGTTTGCCGGCATTGGCACAGGCTTGGCGTACGTTTATGAGTTACAACCCGAAAAACCAAGTATTGGCTTTAGTGACGCAATTGGGCGAGACGGTTGAGATTTTCAACCTGAAGACTGGTTTCCACACCGTGCTTTTTGGTCCGAACGGCGAACCGGTCTTTTCCCGGCAAGGCGGCGAAGCTTTCCCGAAAGGTATCAAAGGATTCAATGAGGTTTTGGTAGCCGACAGCTGCATTTACGCTGTTTTCGACGGGGTTTCGTTTAAAGAGCGGATACGGAATATGCAGGAAGGAAAAGAATTACCAGATGGTGGGTATTTCGTTTATGTGTTCGATCTGGAAGGGAAACCACTCCGGAAGCTGGCGTTGGATCATTCGGTGTTCGGATTGGCAGTGCAAGGCGATCGCTTCTTTACGACTAGCCGGGATAATGATCATCCGGTTGTGCTTTATTAAGGAGTATAAAATAACTCATATCCATTTCTAATTGACCTTATTTCTATACCTACAGGTGTTAATGATTTACGCAAGCGATTTACAGCTTGCCCTATACGTTGCTTATCTACACGAGCCACGCAACTTTCATCTTCATACGGTTCATTATAAATTGATCGGCAAATATCAATGTATCTAAGGAGATACTTTTCTGATTTCAGAAAGGCTGTCAAATATTTTGTATCCAAGGGAGTTAAATGTATTATTTTGCCTTCTTCGTTTTTTAATATACCATCTGCATGATGAAATATCCAACCGGTATTATATAAAGGTATATCGGATTCATCTAAAATAAGGTTTTGTTTCGGAAGATCTTCCATCTGGTTCGTTTCGTTTTCCTGTTTTTCTATTTTTCGAGTCCACCATATACAAATCAAACAGATAAGGGAACAACATAAAAAAGACAAATAACAGGAAGGTTTTCGCAAAAAATCAGATAAAAAAGTATTGACATAATAGGGAGATAAAACGATTCTTTTCTCTTCATCGTCATTTATGGAAAATGAAACAGAAGTCAATGCGACTGCTTTCTCAAATTGCTTCACAGAACCTGTAAAGGTAGAAGTCTTTCCAACCGTACATAATATCTGGAAATCAGCCTTAATACCGTTTTTATTCAATAATGAGGAGTAAATACTATCCAATTTCTCCCTTGTAGGATCACGATTGATTAAAAAATGCTGGTCAATCCATTCTTCTTTTTCATGTTTAGGAATATTATTATCTGCAGGGAAATTATGAACTTGCTCATTTATCAACCTTTTAATATAAATAGACTTTTCTATTTGTATAGCCTTATCAAAAAGGTCACTCATGATTTCCCTGTTTTTCTTCTTTTGACAGAAAAATACAATCACAATACATACAACCCACAAAAAGACAACCACAAAAGCACCTCTTTTATATGTTCTTACTAGTTTATTTCTTTCCATCATCTCTTTCTACTGTTGACAAACTGTTGACGAAACATAATTTATTTCTTATAAAACACAAATATATAGGTTATTACAACTTTGACAAAGAACATAGTCAAAATATAAACAAAGATATTTGGATATTAATCTTCCTTAACCATAAATTTGTGCAAATCAAAATAGAATCATAAAGTTAAATGCATTATGAAAAAGAAAGTACTAATTTATCTAGGAGCAATCCTAATTTGTTCAGGTAGTTTGTTTGGATATAACCTTTCATCAAGAGGGGTAAAATTGACCGACATTTCATTAGAAAATGTAGAAGCTTTAGCACAAACAGAGGAGAATTATGTTCGCTGTTACAATTATGGGGACATAGACTGTCTGGGTGAAAAAGTTGAGTTCAGATACGATTTTTCTAGTCTGGATTGGTTAAAAGACGAATAACACCTAGAGAAAAAAAGGAGTTGCAAACCTATCTACGATTGGCGATCCCGATAAAGTAGCAACTCCCCACACTTGCTCCCCGATTCATTCACTGATAAAGAAAGGAGGCAAAGCGCATACAAAAGTAGTAATTATTTTGGAATGGCATACAGAATCTTCTGCCATGTGCAACCACACTTGATAAAGGGTGGGTTTGTAGAAAGAAAGGTTCAGTTCTAAATTGACAACTTTAAAATAATATAACAATGAAGAAATTTTTATATGCAGTAGCTGTTATCGCTACAGTCGCTATCGCTGGTTGGAACTACCAGCAGAATAAAGAAGTGGAATTATCTGATTTGGCTATGGCTAATGTGGAAGCGTTGGCTAGAAATGAAATAGATGATATTCGTTGTAACGAGTCAATACCCGAAACATGTATTATCTATAATGGTGTACCTGTGAAAGGGGAACGCTATAAAAAATAACATCTAATATTTCTATTAATATTTCTATACGTGTGTCAACATTTAAGATTATAGAAATCTAATCGAAAAATTTCGACACACCTTTTAACTTATTAAATATCCTAATTCATGAATACTATATACATCAGACTTCTCTGCGCATTAACTACGCTTGTTTCGCTTGTTTCATTTTCATCGTGTACAGAACAAGTAAAAGATTTATGGATTGGTAAAACGACCTCACTAAAAAGTTGTAATCTAAATACCAACATTTCATTCTTATATATTCCAATGGATTTATGCATAAAAGACTCATTTATAATTACAAGTACTTATAATAGAAATTCCTTTTTTACAGTTTATTCAATTAATAATAACAATATACAGGAACTTTATTCTTTTGGGGAAAAGGGAGAAGGACCAGAAGATTTTATTTTTCCTACGTCATTGAGGATTTATGATAAATACGTCCATTTTTACGATAAAGCTTTATCAAAATATATCACTATTGAGTCTTTGGACAGTTTAAAGATACAAACAAAAAACGTACAATCACTGGGATTTAATAACCTCATTAAACTAACAAATGGTGATTTTTTGGGTGATGGTTTTTTCTCCGACGTACGTTTTAAATTAATCCAAAAAGAAGATACAATTTCTTTGAAAATACCTTACCCTAGTGAAGATAAAACGAAAGAAAGTGTACAAACAGGTTTGGCGTATCAAGGTGATATTAACAGAAATCCTAAAAGAGATCAAATCGTTTATACATCTAGCTACGGTGATATCATAGAAATTTATAAATCAACCAATAATGGCATTGAACAAATATTTTCCCAACAATTACAATATCCTCTATATACACCTCAAGACCAAAATTCAGGCGAAATTTCTTCGAATTTAAGTCCTAAGTGCATTAAAAGTGCTTTATGCACTTATGTGACAGAAAAATACATATATATATTATACAGTGGCATGACAATGGATGACCCTATGCACAATTATTCTAATATAGTACATGTTTATGACTGGCAAGGTAATCCTCAAAAAAAGTATATACTCGATAAACATTTAACTTGTATAGGGATAGATGAACATGACCAATTTCTATATGGGGTTTATTGGGAAATTGATGAAGCCAAAGATGATGAAACGATAGGTTTTACTAAATATAAATTAGACCTACAATAAACAAAGTCATTGATACAAAAAGGGGAAAATCATTTTATATTTAATAATACAATGAAAACAGCAATTCTATCTTTAGCCTTACTTCTCCTCGCTTCCTGCCAGGACAATAAGAAAGAACAACTTCTCCATTTAGTCCAGGAGTGGCAAGGAAAAGAAATCCGTTTCCCGGAGAAACCGGTATTTACCCGGTTTGTGACGGATACAACCGATTACCGCATCCCGGCTGCGGCGGACTATAAGGTCGTGGTCTATGTCGATTCCATCGGGTGCGTCAGTTGCAAACTGCAATTGCGGGAGTGGAAAAAGTTTATCGCCCAAGTGGATTCCGCCACGGATGGGAACGTCCCCTTCCTGTTCTTTTTCCAATCGAAAGACAATGGTGAACTACGCCATATCCTAAGACGGGATAACTTCACCCTGCCCGTCTGTGTCGATACCGACAATCATTTTTATAACTTAAACCACTTTCCCGGCGAGATGAACTTCCAGGCCTTCCTTGTTGACCGGGACAACCACGTGAAAGTAATCGGCAACCCAATACTCAACTTATCAGTAAAAGATTTATATCTGAAAGAATTAATAGGAGCCGCCGCCTCTTCCCTGCCCGCCACACACCTACAGGTCGATACCTTGGATACGATTTAGGCACAGTGCCTGCCAACGGCACGAAAGAGCAAACCGTCCGCCTGCGCAACACCGGTACGGAGACATTCCGACTGAAAGGTATCACCACCTCGTGCGACTGCACCACCGCCCGATACGACTGGCAAGAAATACAACCGGGCGAAACGAAGGAAATCACCGTCAGTTATCAAGCCGAACAGCCCGGCGATTTCCTCCGCACCGTCACTATTTACGGGAATATTCCCGAAAAAGACATTACCCTCACCTTCGTGGGAAGGGTTGCCGGGAGTTAAGAGATGTGGAATGAACATAACATAGAAAAGCTCCCCTGACCGTAGGGGAGCTGGCCGAAGGTCTGAGGGGTTTGAAAATAGCTTGGCCCGTCAGAAACCCCATCGCCCTATCGGGCACTTCCCCTAAAACAGGGGAAGTTTTTAAGGTATGAATGAACAAAAACGGTAAAAACATCCTAGAGAGATGGATTTATCCTATTAACAACAATTTAATTTTTATTATCATGATTGCAAAAAAGTATTTCGGGCTTCTAGCCGCTGTAGCAGTGGTAGCAGCCACTGGTTGGAATTACCAGCAGAATAAACAGTACGATGGTTTGTCTGAATTGGCACTGGCTAATGTGGAGGCGTTGGCGACTGGAGAAGATGATTGCCATTATACAAATGGTGTAACTAACATTCAAAAAAACCCTAGTATGTGGCATACCACTCTACACCATTACTATGATTGTTGTGCCGTTCAAACTGATGGATACGATTATGAGTCTCAATGCAAATAATCTATCTATACCACAACTTCAAATAAAAGTATTTATTGAACTTAGTGTTGCGAGTATAATCTCGCAACACTTAAAATAGATCGAAATGAAAAGAATTTATTTAACTATTTTATTATATTGCATCCTATTATCAAGTTGTAACAATTTTAAAACAGGGGATAAAAACGTTCCTATCACACAAATCGAATGGGATAATATAACCGAACGGGTAACTCTTGAAGCCATCAAGTTACCTACGTTATGCAATATAGAGAATATGGCAGCATTGGATTCTTTTATTTTATTAGAAAACAGGTTGATGGAACCCTGTTTTGTTCTGTGGAATCGTATTGACCCAGGAAAATTCTTTTCATTTGGAGAAGAAGGTGGTGGTCCAAAAGATTTTTTACCCACAGCCATGTTCGTTCAAAGTTCAGAAAAAAACTATTTTAGGATATGGAATGGCAACTCAATCCGAAAATACCAATATAAAGAGGATTCACTTACATTTGACACCAAAAAACTAGATTGGCCCTATGTAGGCTTTTACCAACGTCTTTTTGCCATCAATGACACTTTGTATTGTGGGTACAAGGCTTCCCCTCATGAAACAGGAATGCACTTATTAAATATAAATACAGGGAAATCATACGACAGTATCACCGTAAATGAAGGATATTTTGACAATAAGATCATACCTTACGATTTAACTTTCCAAGTACAACAAGACAAATTGGTTGTCGGACGAATCCGGTTTAACCAAATAGAAGTTTACCAAATTGACAGGGAAAAGAACAAATTCAATTCTCTCTTTACAATCAATTACAAAGGAGATTCTCCCGAAAATCCCATAACAGATGGAGCTTGCTATATGAAAAGTATCAATACTGATAATAACTTTTTCTATATGCTCAACCAAGACACAGAACATCCTGGTGAAGAAACTTACCTTGATATATACACGTGGGAAGGGAAACCTGTAAAACGGTTGCAATTGGACGCCCTTTATCTGGATGGGGTCTTACTTAATAATATGTTTTATCTGAAGAAATATACAGACGATGACAATTTATATATGTTGCCTCTAAACTTTCTTCAAATATAATCTTCTTTACAGTTAACCGGCAGGCGCACAAACGTGTACTTGCCATAGTATAAACCTTTTAAATCAGAACAGTATGGCTGACGAAAACAAAAAACAAGAGTATGTTTGGCCCGTGGAACTGCGGGAAAACCCGATGACGGAACGGACGGACGATTACACCGCTTCCGTCAAGACGTTTAACGACACAAAAACCATGGAGGATGTCGCCCGCGACATTACGCGCGAACGCACCGAGTATCGTTTGGATACCATCCTCAACATCGAAAAACTCGTGGCAGAGAAGATACGCCACTTCCTTTATTCCGGTTATCCGGTCATGACCGAGAACGCGCGCTTCTCGCCCACCATCACCGGCTCGTTCGATTCGCATGGCGAGGTGCTGGACGACAAAAGCATGAAGTGTGGGGTGAATGTAACCGTCAACCAGATTGTAAAAGA
>UMDA01065029.1_pt1 | contig 13640 bp, 9 predicted proteins | sample 1964381 | NCBI WGS metagenome assembly UMDA01 (sample SAMEA4835983, study PRJEB28245) | human gut metagenome | biome: gut microbiome; material: fecal sample | place: Denmark | collected 2008 | reverse complement strand
GCGGGTATTGCTGTGATAGAAGTCAAGCAAGTTTTTTACTTCTTTATTTTTGTCGCATAGCGGTGAGTCAAATTCTTTTATAGCAATCTTTAATGCTTTAGCAGAGTCTATTCTTACCGCGTCAATCGCGTGTGAGAATTTTATTTTCAGGTCTTTGACACTAAGTTTAAAATTTTCGTCTGAAATATTTTCATACGCAGAGTCCAGTTCCGGAGAGTATTCAAATTCAAAATCCCTAACCAGATTAAGCGCTTTTCTGTTCTCAGCATTAAGAATTTTTTCCAGTACAGAAATCCCGAAGCTGTCTTTCTGATTGAAATTGATTTTTTTCATATCTTTCATACTATCAAGGATGTTGTTGTAATCTTTTTGATTTTCCTTCGTTGGAATAATGTCAAAAAACTTTGTTAAAAGCGTGTTATCATCTGCATCAACGCTGAAATTAAAATGCTCGCCGTCTTTGAATTCTTCTTTTATTTTTTTGTCTTTCAAGATTGATATCACATCATCGGAATCGTAATTATCAAGAACATCCAAAAACTTGTCATAATCATTTTTCTCAATGTCTTCACCGAGTGAATGGATATTTCTTATGTCAAGATTATCAGCAACAATAAATTCTCTTGACAGTGTTCCTCCGAGTTCCTTTTTACCGCAGGCGTTTGTGTTTATTTTTTTACCCGCCTGAATTGAATATTGATAAGAAGGTTTGCTGTGGTAAAGGTAAGTTCCTAATAAATACAGCGCGGGCGGGATTGTTAACCCTGCAAGTACTGGTAAAAATGATGCTTCCGAACCTGCTCCCATAATAGAAATTAACCCGATGCCTCCGCCAATTATGCCTGAAACAGATGCAAGTACTCCGGTTATAAATTTGTCGTAAGGTTTTGCAATATTAATTTTTTTACGTTTGAGTAGAACTTCATACTTCTCTGCGCATTCTTTGATTGAGCGGTTGCGGAGTATATCTCCTGTACGGCAGTTAAGCTCTTTCAGCGCGTTCCTGTCCGCGTGAAACCCGCGGAAATTTTGATTATAATAATTGTTTTGTATTTTTTGAACTTGCATTTAAATCCTTCCTTTTGCAGTGAATGCACGCATAAGAATTTCCGGCTGAATGTTAATACGCTTTTTAATCGCCTGAGTGATTACTTTATCGATTGTATCGGCTATATTACCTATAGAAAATCCTTCTGATAAACTTGCCAGTTTTTCGAAATGCGAATGATTGAGAGAATTTTCAAGTATCGGCAAATCTTTAAGAAGCTTGGTAAACAGGTTTACTCTTGAAGAGAAATCAGGATTTCCGACATGGATAATTGTTCCCATTCTTCTCGGGTTGCCTGTGATTTCTTGATTAACCATATTAATATGGTTCGTTGCAGCCACGAGTATTATTCCGCTCGCTGCAGCTGTGTTCATAAGGTCTTTATAAGTATTAACCTCTTCTACCTGATGTCTTTCGGCATGACGCGGGAAGAATTTTTCAGCTTCATCAAAGAAAAGCATTACAGGTTTCTTGATTATTTTTGCTTCAAGTGCAAGACGGTTGAAAATGTCTGTAACGTTTCTTGCTACACCGTGTATGTACTCATTTCCTTCCTGAGAATAGTTCATCTTGTAAAGTGGAACATCCATTTGTCTTGCAAGAGTTTCTATAATTGTGGTTTTACCTGTGCCCGGAGGGCCTTCAAGAATTACTCCGCCCGGCAGGCTTCTTTTATTTGCAATAAGCGCTGCGCGTATTTCCGGACGCCAAACATCAATTATATTTTCCTCAAGTTCTTTTTTAACTTCTTCCATACCGCCCAGTTCATCAAGGCTTTGAAAATCCCATTCGTTATACTGGTGCGGCTTAAGTCCAGCCTTGTTGCAAAATTCACCCATCAAGCGTTTGTTGTGATCATCAAAACATTCTTTTATGCATTCGTCAAAATCTTTGCCCGTAAGAATTGCTTCGCGTTTAGCGTCAGTAAGTACAGAAACAATTGACGACATTGAACTTCCGTCAAATTCTTTCTCTGCTTTTTCAAGAAATTCTTTGCTTTCAGCGAGTTCTTTTGTGAAAGGTGTTTTTGCAAGCTCTTTTTTGATTACGTCAATACGGGCATCTGCATCAGGGTTTGAAAATCCAATCCAGTTTCCTAATCTTCCGCGGCGTCTTAATGCAGGGTCAACACCTTCAAGGTCGTTTGTTGCCGCAATAAGAATGTAACCCTTTGACGCAGGATTATTAAATTCCTGTAAAAGTGTGTCTGTAACTTCCTGCTTGTGGCTTGCAGTCTCTCCGCCTTCTCTTGACTCCCCTAATGAATCAAATTCATCAAAGAACCAGACTGACATCTCGCCTGTTGCTGCGTATTTGTCGTTAAGCTGTTTTGCCATCTGTCTTATTCTTCTGCTTACTTCGTGAATGTATGAGCTTGCAACATCGGAAAGCTTTGTTTCGTAGAAAGGAAGTCCGAGCTCTCTTGCAAGAACCCTTGCGGTAAGCGTTTTTCCGTTTCCGGCAGGGCCGTAGAAAATTGCTCCGTCAGGAATAGCGCTGTTTCCTAAATGTTCGCGAAGTTTGTCAAGGTTCTTGAACGGTTCTATATATAATTTATTAAGCTTATTTTTTATGTCAGGCATTCCGCCGAGTTCCTCAAGTTTCATTAGCTCGCCTGCCTCAACAGGAATGCGCTTAAATTCAGGAGTGTCATACATTGTTGTCTTGTTGAACTCATCTACAGGACAAATCCCGGCCTGTTTAGTAAATTCCGCAAGTTCTTCTCTGATGGTTTCCGGCTCAATTTCGTATTTATGATTTGATACAGATGTTCTTGCGCTTTCTTCAAGTACTTTTTCAATGTCTGCGTATTTGAAACCTTCTGTTTTAAGCCCGATTTCTTCAATCATTTCGTCAGTATTCAGGTTTTTGAACAGATGTTTGTCCTTGAAATACTGCGATAAATATTCTTTTCTATCTTTCAAGTCAGGAATTTTAAGTTCAAGCACTTTGTCAAAAACTTCAGGGCTCAAAAACTTTTTATCAATCGCGCATTTTTCATCTGCAGTTGCAAAAAGCAGAGCGCCCTTGTCACCGCAGTTTTCTACTGAGAGAAGAAAATTCTTTTTATCAAGATCACAGTTTGCACCTGTTGTAAAGAACTTGTCAAAACCTCTTATTAATATTATTGTTTTCTTCCCGTTATTCTTATATTCGGTTTCAATGTCTTTAAGCATCGGTTTTAATTCCTGAGGCGTAAATAATTGCAGAACCGGCATTTTAGTTTCGTTTGCAAGAGCTTTTACAATATTGACGGTATCTTCGGCGGTTTCAATTAAAACTCCGTTTGGAATATCAATGTCATTGGCTTTCAGGGTTACGTTTGCCGCCTGTTCATTCAGCGGAATAATTATATTTTCTTTTAGTTCACTTTTTATTTTGTCCATCCCGAGTATTTCATCAATGGTTTTCGGATCGTTTTCTGTAATTTCCAGAACAGGATAGTTTTTGTATGAAGAAGGAAATTTAGTTTTTTGTTCTTCTTCTTTAGGTGTTTCTATCTGTTTTGTTTCTGGCTCGGGTTTAGGAGCATTATCTTCTTCCAATTCTTCAAAAGCGTCAAAGTAATCTGTTTTAGGCTGTTCTTTTTTAACCTGCGGAGTAGTTTGATTTGAGTCCTCCAAACCATCATTTACCCCTTTAACCGGCTGCATCTGAGCCGGTTTTACTTTTACAGGGTCATCCATAAAAATTTTAGCAGAAACAGTTTTTGCATCAGTGTTAGCAGTTTCGCCGCGAAGTTCCTCATAAGTTTTCGCCCCTCTGGATTTTAAAATAGTTTCCATTTTAGTACTTACTGCTAAATCAAGTGCAGTTTTACTATTAGCATAGAGATTGATATATTTTTTGCTGTTTTCAGGCTTTGCAAGAACATAATTTACTGCAGTTGTGTAATCCCGTTCTACCAGATAATGAAAAAATGGAACTCTGTCGCCCGAAGGATGTTTTGTGTCTATTGCTGCATCATCAGGGTGTATCATTCCTTTACGCAAAGCGAGCAGACATTCTTGTTCCGTTTCATTGGGATTTACTTCTACAGCTCTGTTAGAAGCTTTAAAATGCGGTTGTTTTATTTGCACAATATGATGTGCATTAGAGTGTAATGTAATGTTCATTTAAATTCCTTTTTGGCTAGTGCTGTTTAACACAAAACTGCTAAATAAAAAATTTGCTGTATTAACTATTATCCTTTACGAATTGTAACAAATAGTGGAAATAATTTTTTTTATTGATTAGAATATCTATTGGGTATAGATAGAGGGGAATTTTTTAAAATGAATGCTAATAAAGTACTTTTACCTAATGATGTAAGAAAACTTTTAAATGTTGATAATAAAGAGATAGTTGAATTATGTAAAAAAACTTCAGTTACCCCGAGAAAAGACCATAAAGGTCAAATATATTTTTCAGTAGATGAAGTTAAGAAATTAAGAAATGCTAAATCATCAGTGATTACAGGAATGAATGAAAAGAAAGCGACATTACCCGTTATGACAAAACCAAACTCACAGGCCGTAGTTAACGGTTTATTGGAAACCCTCAACAAGATGGAAAATAATATTACTACATCAATGACAAAGCTTATCGATGAAAAGCTTGAAGGTATGGATGATGTAGTGTTAGAGCTTGTAAGATGCAAGACTGAAAACGAAAATTTGAAAAATAAAGTTAATGAGCTGAACAAAGAAAACTTTAAATTAAAGAATGTTTTAAACAGCTTTAAACCTCTTCTATGCGGATTCTATATTAAAAAAGAAGAAGATGCGAATTTTATGTTGTAAGCAAAAGTTAGTAGTATGACGGGATGAAGCCCGCCAGTAGGGTATCAGGCGCACGCAAAGCCGGTAGTCAGTTCAAAAGGGCTTCTGGGGAAGGTAAAAACAGATTAGTAATGAAGCGGGATGAAGCCCGCCAATAGGGTGAAAAACATGGCAGTAAAAGAGAAAGAAGAAGTAAATACATCTGATGAAAGAGCAAAGGCGCTTAAGCTTGCAATCGACAAGATAGAAAAAGATTTTGGTAAAGGTGCCATAATGAAGCTTGGCGACAAACCTGCTGTAAGTGTTGAAACTATACCTACAGGCGCATTAGCACTTGATGTAGCGCTCGGTGTCGGCGGTATTCCGCGCGGCCGTATTATAGAAATCTACGGGCCTGAATCTTCCGGTAAAACAACGCTTGCGCAGCACATTGTTGCAGAATGCCAGAAAAGAGGCGGTATTGCTGCTTTCGTTGATGCTGAACACGCACTTGACCCTGAATACGCTAGAAATCTAGGCGTTAATGTTGATGAACTTCTTATTTCTCAGCCTGATACAGGCGAACAAGCTCTTGATATTACAGAAGAACTTGTACGCTCAGGTGCTGTCGACGTAATCGTTGTTGACTCTGTTGCTGCACTTGTTCCAAAAGCTGAAATAGAAGGCTCTATGGAAGACCAGCAGATGGGCTTGCAGGCCAGATTAATGTCAAAAGCTTTAAGAAAACTTACAGGTATAATAGGAAAAACAAGAACAACAGTTATTTTTATTAACCAGTTAAGACAAAAAATCGGTGTTATGTACGGTAATCCTGAAACAACTACAGGCGGTAATGCACTTAAGTATTATGCATCTGTCCGTTTGGAAATCAAACGTGTAGAAGGTTTGAAGGGTGACGGAGAAGACATCGGAAACCATGTCAGAGTTCGTATTTTGAAAAACAAGGTTGCACCTCCTTTCAGAACCGCAGAATTTGACATTATATTCGGAAAGGGTATTTGCAAAATAGGAAATATTCTGGATGTAGCTGTTGATTTGGATATTGTTAAAAAAGCAGGCTCCTGGTTCAGTTTTAATGATGACAAACTTGGACAGGGACGTGATAAAGCAAAAGAATTTCTTGCTGCAAATCCTGAAATTTTAAATCAGGTAGAAACTCTTGTAAGAGAAAAATTGTCCGCAAACGAATAGAATGACACTAATTTTTACCTGACAACTTGTTTACGTGCGTAGTAGTTGACAAAGTTGTTTTATTGTGCTATAAAATTAGTGGGGTAAATGTATATTTTTGAGTCTTGCACACACTGCAAGACTTTCCTTTTTTTAGTTTAACACTGTTTAACTCTTCTCTCCCCTCGCTCGGCAGCCTTCATCCGCGCTGTCAATAAGCCCGTCATAATCATTATCTATTCCGTCTGAGCAAGAACCTACCGAATCAAGACCTTCAGCTTTTGGATAATATTTCAGCCATTTGTCAGGAATTTTATCCCAGAGATACAGAAAGAAGCTTTTATAAAACTTTGCAGCCTCAGGATTTGCAAGAATTATAAAATTCTCGTCATTTCTGTTTTCACCGCTGTAAGAGAAATTCATTGAACCGAGAAGCAGGTATTTGTCATCAATTATCATGGTTTTTGAATGCATTTTTCCGGCGTAATTCTCTATCTTTACAGGGACTCCGTTTTCTCTTAAATCCTTTACCCTCGAGTGTCTGGCAGAAGCGTTGAGCGCGTCTGCAATAATTCTTACATCAATGCCGCGTTTTTTAGCACTGATAAGCTCTTCTATTATTCTGTTTTCTATTACAATAAATGCCGGAATGTAAATGTAATTCTTTGCACCTTTTATAAGCGGTAAAACACCGTTTGTTATGGTTTTATCCTGAGGTGAAAAATAAATATTAGAGGTTTTATTCATTGATGTTTTTACAGAATGAAATCTGCCTTCGTACATTTGTTCAAATTCTATCCGGTAAATATTTGCAGCTTCTTCTGAATTTATAACAACTACTGCGTTTGAATTGTAGCCGGACATATCTGTATGTGAAAGGTTTGCAGAACCTGTGATTACGGTTTTATTATCAAATATGTAAAATTTATTGTGCATGATAAAAGAAGCTTCTTTGGAATTTCTGTCACTTTGCGTATTTTGTATTAGTTTAGCAAGATTTGAGGTATTTTCGTAAATATTATTACCTTTACTGTCCATATCGTGTACCAGCCGGATTTTAACTCCTCTCTGCTGTGCATTTCTAATTGCCTGTTCAATTGCCGGTACTGATGAATATCCGTAGATTGCTATGTCTATTGAACTTTTGGCTTGATTAATATTACTCAGGATTTCCTTGCAAATATTGCTTGAACATTTTCTGTCCGGTTTGAGCTTTTGGGTGAAATCGGTGAGTAAGAGTTTGAAATCCTTAAGTTCAATTGTTGTTGTGTGTTTCTTCTTCTTGTATCCCTTTATATCCGGCGGAGCAGCTTTATTATGAAACCTCCAAGCCCTATGTCCCTCTTTTATTACAATATAGTTTTCCGGTATGAAATCAGGTGAGATTGGATAAACTTTGTCATTTTCAAGGTTTAGTATCCGGTAATTTGTACGCTTTACAGTTTTAATTACTTTTTCCGAAGCTTTCGGGTTAACAAATCTGTCATCTTTGATACAGTAAGGCGAGTTCATAAATATAGAACGGTAGTTGAATTTGTGGTAAATAATTTCGTTGTTGCAGATATTAATCTTTCTTCCTTCAAGAATATTTCTTGCCCAGTATTTACCAAGGTTTCCTGTGACAAACGCGTCTTCTTCACTCAGGTTAAGTTTTGAAGCAAGCTCTTTATTTCTTGAGCTGAAATACGGGTCAAGACTTTCCAGACCTTTTACTTTGAAAATTTCTCCGTTATCAAGAATAAATTCTGTTGGAGAAATAACTTCACGAACATAGTATTCTTTTTCTTTCGGATGCAAAAATATAAGAAAAAGAACAAACAGTAAAATTAAAATGATTATACAGACGATTTTTCTTCGCATTTTGAGAGATCTCTATAATTTACAATTTCAAACCCGAGGTTCTCAATTTTTTCTTTTAACTTCAGGTTTTTTGTTATTTGAAATTCTACAAAATGATTATCAATAGTTCCGTCCTCGTATCTGCACGGATGTATTAAGGCTTCTGCTGTGAATTTGTCATACTTAATAGCCATAAGCCCGTATGATATTGCAAGGCTGTTCATCATAGAAGTGTATGTAACGCCTATAAGGTAATCATTTGTGTTGAGTTCATACTTTTGCACATTACTCTCATTAATCAAGGTAAAAAAGTTCAGCAGTGCAACTTTTATCAAATTAATCGGATATTTTAAAGTCAGGTGTCTGAAAACATCCGGAATAATGTACGGCTGTTCATACTGTGTTCTTATTTGTTTAATTCCGTATTCTTGTGCCAGCTTACACACGAGTTCAAAAATTCTCGGGATTGAATGCGTATGTACGTGAGAATCAATGTGTGTAACTTCTGTAACATTCATTATTTCTTCGATTTGTGCCCTGAATTCTTTTTCAAGCTGCTCCATAAATACTTTATCTTTAATGTTCAAAGATTTCAAAAGAAGCATTCCAAAAGAGTTATTAAAATTTCCTTCTTTATCTGTTAATCTGTCCAGATTTAAGCATAGAGATTTGCCTTCAATAATATTGAGATGAACTCCGACTCCAAGATTAGGGCAGGAAGGAATAACGTTTTTCCATGCTTCATTAAAGGCATCACCGTTAGCTACAAGACTTGCGCTTTTTAAAATACCGGAAGAGTATCCTTCCAGTACTGCTCTGTTAAAAGCTTCGCTCATACCGAAATCATCGGCATTTAATATAAATTTTTTATCTGACATGCGCATCCTTTTTCTATTATGTTTATTGTATTATAATTTCAAGAGGAATACAATGAGCGAAAACAAATCAAAACTTGCAATAATAGTTCCATGCTACAACGAAGAACTCGTTGTTAAGTCAACTGTAGAAACACTTTTGGGAGTTCTTGACAGTATAATTGCAAAAGGAAAAATTTCTGACGAAAGCTATATTTATCTTGTGGATGACGGCTCAAAAGACAGAACGTGGGAAATTATAGAAGAACTGCACAATATATATGGCAAAAGAGTTAAAGCAGTAAAATTTGTTAGAAATTACGGAAACCAGAAAGCATTGATAGCAGGGCTTCTCGGGGTTAAGAAAATTGGCTGTGACTGTGTTGTTTCTATTGATGCAGATTTGCAGCAGGATGAGAATGTTATTGAAACTTTTATAGATGAATATCATAAGGGTGCAGATATTGTGTCAGGAATTCGAAATGATAGAAAGACAGACTCTTTCTTCAAAAAATATACGGCACTTTGTTTTTACAAGCTAATGAATTTACTGGGCGTAAAAATTCCGCCTAATCACTCGGATTATAGACTTGTAAGTTTTAGGGGGCTTGAGATATTAGAAAAGTATTCTGAATCCGGATTATTTTTGCGCGGTTTTTTTCATGAAATCGGTTTAAAAACCTCTTATGTTCATTTTGATGTAAAACAGCGGAAAGCCGGATGTTCTAAGTTTAATTTCTTTTCGCTTACAAGTCTGGCATTGAACGGAATAACTTCTTTTAGTATTGTGCCTTTACGCATAATAGCAGCAACTGGAGTTTTGACGATGTTAGGAAGCTTTTTGCTTGCTATGGAAGTTGTTTTTGAAAAATACTTCTTTCACGATACACCGAGCGGATGGGCAACTCTGGTTGTGCTTCTGGCATTTTTTGGCGGTCTGGAAATTTTTTGTCTGGGCATAATTGGTGAATATATTGGGCAGATATTTAATGAAGTTAAGGGCAGACCTAGATATATTAAAGAAACAGAGCTCTTATAGAGCTCTTAGATGTTATCTGCCAGAAATCTAAAAAAATTTTGTCAAACTTGATGTCCAAATTAAAAAGTAAATTTTTGGGCATTTTTGAATTGTCCTAAAATGTTTCCGACTTGCGAAACATTTTTTTTAATACTAGCACTATTATTGATTTTATGCAAGGTTATGACAAAATAATGCAGAAAGCTATAGGTCAGGTCATCTATAAAGAGAGAAAGCGCAGGAATTTAAAGTTTACTATTTTCTGTTATGAGAATGATATTTCTAAAACAACTCTTTATATGATAGAGCAGGGCAAAAATAGGACATATTCAACTAATTTATTCAGGATAGTTCAGGCTCTTGGTTTAAGTTTTGAAGAATTTGGCAGGCTGCTTAAAGAGGAGCTTCCGGATGGTTTTGGCGAACAGCAGGAATAGTTTTGTTACCAGAAGATATATGGTATTTTTTAGAACGCGTTTTTTTATACTTTTCCTTACTTAATAAGCTGGTATTTCAGGTTAATATAATTTTACAATTTGAAAAGATTTTCTTGATAAGATATTATTATATTGAAGGATTGTGCGCGGGGAGATATGGAAAATAATTATTTTGCACTTTTAGCTAATGATGTGAAGAAGTTATGGAACGGTTTAGACGGGAACCAGAAACTTGGAATGCTTGCACTGATTGTCGTTACGATTGTTGCGGCAACTTTTTTCTTATCAAAAGCAATGGAGCCGGATTGGGTAGTATTATATTCAGATTTGAACGAAGTCAATGCAATAAGCATAGTTGAAAGTATGAAAAAAAACGGATACCAGTATAAGGTTTCCGAAGATCATAAAACAATTTTAGTACCGTCTAATGTACGTGATGATATGCGCGTTTTCGTAGCAGAAAATGATTTAATAAAGGACGGCAGCGGCGGGTTTGAGCTACTGGATGATATGCAGCTTGGCTCTACAGATTTTAAAAACAAGTTAACAAAACAGAGAATTTTTCAGGGAGAATTAACCCGTTCCATAGAAAAAATTCAGGGTGTTAAATATGCAAGAGTTCAGCTTGCTGAACCTGAGCGTTCCATATTTGATGATAATGATGAAAAACCGACTGCATCAGTAGTTCTTGTGCTTGAACCGGGTTATAAAATTAAGAGCTCTCAGGTTAAAGCGATTAAAAATCTTGTTGCTTATGCAGTTCCGAGAATGACTCCTGAGCAGGTGTTTATTACTGACCAAAATGGAAACAGCCTTTCGGATGAAACTTCTAAAAACTCAACTGATATGGAGAGTTTCAAGAGTAATCTTGAAAAAGACACAGCTAAAAAAGTTTCTGACGTTCTGGAGAAAATTGTCGGAAAAGGAAATGTTTCAGTTCAGGTTAACGCAGATATAGATTTCAACTCTGCAAAATCGACTATTGAAAGCTATATTCCGGTTAATGATAAGGGCGAAGGCGTAATTACAAGTTCTCAAACAGAGGTCGAAACTTATGAAAATCCTAACAATGTGCCTAATCCAAATAACGTTAACCAGCGCAATCTGAATTATTCAAAACAAAAAACAGCAGTGAATTATAGCGTTTCTAAAGAGGTTAAACAGGTTGTATATGCACCAGGTACAATAAAACGTCTTTCCATTGCAGTTGCGGTTAATAAGATTTTAACAGAATCTGAAAAAGAAGAGCTTAAAAACCTTGTTCTTTCTGCTTCCGGCGTCGATTATTCACGCGGAGATGTAATTTCAGTTTCAGGACTTCAATTTGAAGGCGCTACGATTGATAAGAAAGCTCAAGAAGATTTTGCAGAACAGTATCAGAAGGAACAGATGTTCTACTTTATAACATCTTCTGTAATACCTCTTATCATTGTTCTAATTCTTGGATGTTTTGCACTGTACATATTGAAAAACTTTATATCAAAGATGCCTTCTGCAAAACGTCAGGATCGTGTAGTACAGCAGGAAGAAATTGTTACTGAGAAACCAGATGAGGTCGAACAGGAAGAGGAACTGCCGCGTATAGAATTGAGCAAAAAAGAGATTAAATCTCAAAAAGAGCAGAGTATAAATGAATTGAACGAGGCGGTAATGGCATCTCCAGAGGATGCTGCCAAGCTTCTGACATCGTTTATAAAGGATTAGAGGGGCCGGGCGCCCATCCAACCGGTAGTTCGTTTAGAACAAATGTCGGGGGTAAATAACAGATTAGTAGATTGACGATTGAGGCAGGGGTAAATATAATTGGTGCCCTACCGGTTGGTAAATCCACCAGAAGGGCTTCAGGTAGATATAAGATTAGTTAGTAGAGGAGCGGGATGAAGCCCGCCCAAAGGTTATAAAAAATGGGTATAGAAGAAATAAAAAAAGCTAAAGAAGAAGCAAAAAAGACGATAACGCGTCCGAGCCAGAAGGTTGCGGCACTTTTGATTGCTTTAGGTCCGGCAACTGCTTCTGAAATACTTAAAAATATAAAAGACGAGGATTTGCTTGAGCAGATAACTCTTGATATTGCTAATCTTGGTAAGATTTCTGATGAAGATTTGAATGACGTACTCAACGAATTTAAGACAGTTTTTCAGGCACGCAATTACATTGCTCAGGGCGGCATAAGCTATGCAAAACAGCTTCTTGCCCAGACTTATGGCGAAGCCGAAGCATCCAAACTTCTTGATAAAGTTAACTCAATGGTTAATACAAACCCGTTTTATTTTCTTAACGAAGCTGATCCTTCACAGCTTGCGAATACCTTTGCCTCAGAAAATCCTCAGCTTCTGGCTTTAATACTTGCGTATTTAAGACCGGAATTAGCTGCACAGGTTCTTGCATTCCTTCCTCCTGATATTCAGGCAGTTGTATCTATGCGCATTGCGGACATGACTCCTACAAATCCGGAAATTCTTTCCACCATAGAAGATATTGTAGAGCGCAAATTCTCAGCACTCCTTGTTCAGGACTTCTCAAATGCGGGCGGTGTAGAATCTCTTGCAAACATTTTGAACTGCTGCGACAGAGGTACAGAAAAGAATATTATGGAATGGCTTGATATTGAAAACCAGCAGATGGCTCAGGAAGTCCGCGACCTTATGTTTGTATTCGAAGATATTATTATCCTCGACGACAGAGCTATTCAAAGGCTGCTTAGAGAAATCGATACTAAACAGCTTGCACTTGCTCTCAAGGGTACAAAAGATGAGATTAAGGACAAGATATTCAAAAATATGTCTGAGAGGGCAAGGCAAATGCTTACGGATGATATGGAATATCTCGGTCCTGTTAGAGCAAAAGAGGTTCAGGAAGCTCAAACAGGTATTGTTAATTCCATTAGAAATCTTGAAGCAACAGGTGAAATCACTATTACGCGTGCAAGTGTTGAGGATGAATTAATTGAGTAGCAGCAGGATAAAATCAGACGAAATTCAGATGGGTGATAACTACGTCCTGCCAATAGAGCAGACACGCGTTACACGCCAGCAGGCAAAGGTTCAGCAGATAATTGATGAAACTGATGCAAAAGCACGTCAGATTATTGATAATGCTGAAACTAAATCTCAAGTTGTTATTCAGGCTGCTAACACCGAGGCTGAGAGTATAATTGCTAATGCCAAAAAGAAAGCCGAGCAGGAGTACGACAAAATAAAAGAGCAGGCTTATCAGGAAGGGTTTAAGAAAGGTGAGCAGGACGGCTTATATAAGTTTCAAAATGATGCTCAAGAGGCTCTTAAATCTCTGGATACACTTTCTTCAAGCTCGTATGAGATTAAGAAAAATATCATTGACTCAGCTTCGCGTGATATTGTGGATCTTGTAATCGCTATTGCAGATAAAGTCTGCCACCAGAAGTTTGATATAAATGTGCTTTACAAGATTACTCTTGATGCAGTAAAACAATTAAACGACAAAGAAAATATAACTATTATAGTTAATCCGGCGCTTGTTAATAATATAAACAAA
>UMDA01046734.1_pt1 | contig 13743 bp, 10 predicted proteins | sample 1964381 | NCBI WGS metagenome assembly UMDA01 (sample SAMEA4835983, study PRJEB28245) | human gut metagenome | biome: gut microbiome; material: fecal sample | place: Denmark | collected 2008 | reverse complement strand
CCGTCTCGGTGGTGACATTGGTGACGCCCTCCTCACGGCAGTAGTAGCACTGCGGCAGGGCGGAGTTTATCTTGTGTGAGCCGAGAGGGTTCACGCTTTCGTTCTTGAAGTATATGTGTGCCGGAGTGTCGAGTGCCTTCTCCAGCGCATAGGCGCGCACGAGCGGAGTGGAACGGTAGTACTTGTACATGTCGAGCACCTCTTCAGGTATGTCAATCCATGCATGCTCGGTGTCAAGTTCCTGTTTGCTGCACTCCAGACTGAATATATGGGCGAGGTCCTCTGCCGTAAGCGGCTGCTTCGTCGCAGGGTTCAGCGGGCGCATCGGCTTGTTTGGCATGTCTGCCTGAATGTTGTACCACTGTGTCGGAATCTCCGATTCTTGTAATAGAAAACGTTTCTGCTTGTTCATTCTCTTACTTTTTTTGGTGAATGTGATTGCAAATGTAATGATTTTATTCATACTAAACGACAAATTGATAATAAAATAGTTAACTTTGTGAACAGTTATGATAATATTGTATACTTTATTCGCATATTTTCTGGTTCTGCTGCTCATAAGCCATGTTACGGGCGGCAAAGCCGACAACAGGACGTTTTTCAATGGCAACAGACGGTCGCCGTGGTATATGGTGGCGTTCGGTATGGTGGGCGCGTCGATATCGGGCGTCACGTTCGTAAGCGTTCCCGGCATGGTGCTCACTGCCGACATGACCTATATACAGACGTGTCTGGGTTTCATCCTTGGCTATTTCGCGGTGGCGTTCGTGCTGTTGCCTGTGTATTACAGGCTCAGGCTCACCTCCATATACACCTATCTTGACTACCGGTTGGGACGTTCCGCATACAGGACGGGCGCGTCTTTCTTCATCCTCTCAAAACTTACGGGCTCGGCGGTGCGCTTCTATGTGGTGTGCGCCATACTGCAACGGTTCGTGCTCGACGCCTTCGGCGTGCCGTTCGCTGTCACCGTCGTGGCGATGGTAGGGCTGATATGGCTGTACACGCGGCGCGGAGGCATAAGGACACTGGTGTGGACAGACACGTTCCAGACGCTCTGCATGTTTGCCGCGCTGATACTTATTATATATAATGTGGCGCGGCATCTCGGCATGACTATGGGTGAGGCGGCTGACTTGGTGGCGTCTGACAGCCGCAGCCGGGTGTTCGTTTTCGACGACTGGATGACCAGACAGAATTTCTGGAAGCAGTTTCTCAGCGGCATATTCATCGTCATCGTGATGACAGGACTTGACCAGGACATGATGCAGAAGAACCTTACGTGCAAGTCGCTGCGTGAGGCTCAGAAGGACATGTGTACTTACGGGTTCGCCTTCGTGCCTGCCAATCTGCTGTTTCTTTCGCTCGGTGTGCTGCTCGTCGCGCTTGCCTCGAAGGAGGGTGTGGCGTTGCCTGCGGCGGGCGACGAGCTGTTGCCGATGTTCGCGGCTACCGGACGGATGGGCATGACGGTGGTTGTGCTGTTCACGGTGGGCGTGGTGGCGTCGTCGTTCTCGAGCGCCGACTCTGCTCTGACGGCTCTCACCACAAGCTGCTGTGTGGACATATGGTCGCGTCCGGACGACGAACAGTTGCGCCGTAAGGTGCATCTCGGCATGTCGGTGGCGTTTGTCGTGTTCATACTTCTGTTCCACTCGCTCAACAGCACGAGTGTCATCGACGCCATATATGTGCTTTGCTCTTACACATACGGTCCGTTGCTGGGACTTTTCGCCTATGGACTGCTGACGCGGCGCGGCGTCTCCGGACGCATGGTGCCTGTGATAGCGGTCGCGTCGCCGTTGGTTTGCTTCGTGGCGGACAGTCTTTCGAAACAGCTGACTGGTTATGTCTTCGGTTATGAGTTGCTTATGCTCAACGGTCTGCTTACTTTTGCCGGACTGTGGATGACGGGCAAGAGACATGCAGGCAGAGGCAGCCGGAACAGGGCGGAGGTGTGACGTGAACTTGCGTAGCGGACCGTTGTGTGACTGCCGGTGAGGATTTTATTTACGGGAAAAAGTATTTATGGAATATAAAAAAGCCATGCCCGCGCGTCGGACATGGCTTTTTCAGGTTTATGTTTTATTATTATACGAGTCTTGACCGTACGGCTCTGTCGTTCATGAATACTGCCTCGGAGGCGTGCATGAGTGTCTGAGGCTCACTTGCCTTCAGCCGACAGATAGCGTTCAGCCTCGAGTGCAGCCATGCATCCGCTACCTGCGGCAACGATGGCTTGCCGGTACACGGAGTCGGCACAGTCGCCTGCGGCGAACACTCCGGGTATTTTTGTGCGCGGAGTGCCGTTGACGGTCTGTATGTATCCGGCTTCGTCGAGGTCGAGCCATTCACGGAACACGTCGGTGTTGGGCTTGTGTCCTATGGCGAGGAAGAATCCGTCGATGGGCAGGTCGTACCGCTGCTCGTCTGGTTCGCCTTTGCGTTTCACCACGTGAGCGCCTTCCACACCGCCCTCACCGTAAAGTCCTACGGTGTTGTGCTCATAGAGTATCTCAATCTTGGCGTTGTTCTCCACGCGGCGTTTCATCGCTTCGGAAGCGCGGAGATACGGTTTGCGCACAATCATATACACCTTGTTGCACAGGTGGGAGAGATAGTCAGCCTCCTCGCAGGCAGTGTCGCCGCCTCCCACTACAGCCACTGTCTTCTTGCGATAGAAGAATCCGTCGCATGTGGCACATGCGCTCACGCCCAGTCCGTTGTATTTTTTCTCGTCGTCAAGACCGAGGTATTTTGCGCTTGCTCCGGTGGCGATAATCACCGTGTCTGCCTCAATCTCGTCACCGCGGTCGGTTGTAAGCAGGTAAGGAGCTTTGGCGAAGTCTGCCTTGACGATTATTCCGTCGCGCACGTCAGCGTCGAAACGCTCTGCCTGACTGCGCAGGTCCTGCATCATCTGGTTGCCGTCGACGCCCTGCGGATAACCGGGAAAGTTGTCGACCATGGTGGTCTGCGTGAGCTGTCCTCCACTCTGCAGACCGCAGTACACCATCGGGTGCAGGTTGGCACGTCCGGCGTAGATGGCTGCGGTGTATCCTGCCGGACCGCTGCCGATGATGAGGCAGCGTGTGTGTTCTCTGTTTGCCATTATCCTAAAGAAGTTCTTCTATTTGTTTTGATATGTTTTCTATGCTTTCTGTAGGCTCGAAACGTGCCACGACCATGCCTTTCTTGTTGATGAGGAATTTGGTGAAATTCCATTTGATGTCGGCTTTCTGCTTGTAGTCGGGGTCGGCTTCAGACAGCATTTTCTCGAGAACGGGAGTGAGAGGATGGCTCTCGTCCCATCCGGCAAAGCCTTTCTGCTCTTGCAGGAACTTGTAGAGCGGGTCGGCGTCTTCGCCGTTTACCTTCAGCTTCTTGAACCTCGGGAACTCTGTTCCGTATGTGAGCTTGCAGAAGTTGTGTATCGATTCGTCTGTGCCGGGTGCCTGCTGGCCGAACTGGTTGCACGGGAAATCGAGTATCTCGAAACCTTTTGAATGGTATTTCTCATATAGTTTCTCAAGCTCTTCGTATTGTGGTGTGAAGCCGCATTTGGTTGCGGTGTTTACAATGAGCAGCACTTCGTTGGCGTACTCTTTAAGTGACACGTCTTTACCTTTTCTGTCTTTAACTGTGAAATCGTAAACGGTTTTCATCTTTTTTTATTTTTTTAATGTTGTGGAGACAAAGATAAGTAATTTAAATGAGTATGAATGAAGCTTTTGGCATAAATTAATCTAAATGGTAGGAAATTCTATATGAAGCATAGGGAATTTCCTATCTTAAAATATGAAATATACCTTTGCGTAATAATGTTTATTTCGGTAACTTTGCCAATAGAATATAATGAATAAAAAATATACGGATATGAAACACTTGAAATTACTTTGGACAGCTATCGTTTTCGGAGTCCTGCCGTTCTCTTTCACGAGTTGTGATGATCCATGGGACTGGGATTATTACGATTATTACGGTGATTGGTATTATGACTACAACTGGTATGACGACGCGTTCGATTATGGTACGGATGAGCTGAGGCTCGTGGCAAACACTCTGAGAGGCCATTGGGAGGGCACGATGAGGAACGAATATACTGACAATACGGGGCATCGCGTGTATGTGGACATGTATGTTTATTTTGAGTTCGACCAGTATAACAGCCGCTCTCTTAACGGACGGGGACGTGAGATAGACACTGTCGGCGACGAGAGTCAGGAGTTGAGGTTCTCATGGTATATTGATCCGCGTTCCGGGGATATACATATAAGATATGACGACAGCGGATATACGTTCGTGCTTGATTCCCGCGGCAACAGTCAGACGTCCGGATTCAGCCTTACAGACGATTATTTCAACGGTGTCATGGAGGGTGTCAACAACGATGAGCTCATCTTCTTCGACTGCGTGCGCACTACATTGGCAAAGCCGTCACAGCCGTGGACAACGCAGAGGAAAGCCGCTTCCGCCACGGACAGCGCAAAACTCAAATATACTGAAAACCTGAAGTTCAGAAGCAGAAAGTAGGGTTTCGGAAAGTGCGCGAGACTCGTTTGACGCATTGGAATATATAGATAGCCATGCAAATGAATCTTCCGGATAATGCCGGAGTGCATTGAAAAAGCGACAGGCAGGAACTTACATGATTCCTGCCTGTCGCTTTTTATTTTTTAATGCTGGTGTTCCGAAGACTTTGTCATGCCTTTGTCTCAGGCGGCTAAAGCCCCCATACATTCAGCACAATCTTTTTTTCAACCTCGTTTTCGGTTTTGTCCGGAAGATTGCAGAAGAAATCTATGCTCGTCTTACGTTCCAGTTCATCTATTGTGATGGCGTAGTCGGCAAGGTCGTCATATGTTTTCCATTCATCCTTCTGCTCTGCCCAGAAAGCTATAGCACGGTATCCCATGCTGTTTTTGAGCAGACATGCCATGAAGAAATACCTTGGAACGATGAGCTTTCCCTGTATTCTCCTGATGATGTTGCTTTCCTTGTCTATCGTGCCACCCTTGCAGACGTAGAGCGTGTCGGTCGTTGCGGCGGGCGACCAGCTTCTTACCTTTTCCTCCATTCTCACCCAAAGACCCTCGCCCTTGTCGTTTCCGGACGAGCTGTAGCCGTTGAACCGCCTGTATTGCGGCTGCATGTTGGTAAGATAGAATGTCTGTTCGTTTGCTTTGTACGAGTATTTCCGGTCGGCGTTTGGGCATATGTGACCGTGGTCGAAGCCCGAACCGTAGAAGTAATCTTTGTCGAGATATTGTGAGGTTGTAAGGTTCGGGTCGAACAGGTAACCGTCAACCACGCGGCTGTAACTGCCGGTATATCCCCTGTGCATCTGATAGCACGACCATCGCTGAGCCTTTTTGTCGCAGTCCCATTCAACGCAATAGTTCACCTCATCGCGGTCGTACTGCCTGTCTCCGGTAGTCCTGTGCACCAGCACAATGCTGTTTCCGCCTTTAAGCTTGGGAAATTCGAGTCTTGCGACAGCGGCGTCTGTCGTTACCACATTCCTGTTGGCGTTTGCCTCTTCGGTTGTCGTGCCGTTGCCGTTGCCACCATTATTGTCATCGTCGCTGCTGCATGAATACAGCGTGAATGCGATGCCAAGCAGACAAATAAGATATTTCAGATATTTCATATGTTTATTTTTATATAGGATAAGCTGCACTCTGCAATTTAAGAGCAAGCTCTTATTACGCTCGTTTGCATTATCTTTGTATAAGATAAGCTGCACTCTGCAATGTGAGAGCAAGCTCTCATTGCGCTCGTTTGCATTATCTTTATTACGTCAAAGAGTTGTTTTCCTGAAATATTGAGAATTAAAAAAGTGCATTCATGCGCATATGCAACTACGCATGAATACACTTCCCGTATATGTTTAAATATAAAATGATATATTTATTTACGTGTCTTTCCGTAGCGGCTCATGAACTTATCCACACGACCAGCAGTGTCAACGAGCTTGTTCTTGCCTGTGTAGAAAGGATGTGATGAACTGGAAATTTCGACTTTAACTACCGGATAAGTCTCACCTTCAAATTCTACTGTCTCTGTAGTCTTGCATGTAGAACGTGTAAGGAACATATCGCCGTTGGACATATCCTTGAATACGACGGGGCGATAGTTTTCTGGATGAATACCTTTTTTCATTTTATCTTAAATATAATTGTTAATTATTATTCTACGTAACAGGCTGCAAAATTACGAATAATTCTGCAGCCTGCCAAATATTTATGCGATTTTGTTATTTAATGATAGTGGTTTCACCTGTTGTAAGAGTGAAATCATCTATAAGTAAGTCGCCGCCCGGATTCTTTGAGTTCATTATAAGTACACAGTATGTACCGTCTGCATCAATTGTGAATGTGTGGGTAACTTCAATCCATTCTGTATTTGACAGATTGTTTGAATATTCTCCGTACTTGTAAGAACCTACTTTTCCGTCAGTTACCTGAACATATCCAGGGCAGAGGGATGCGCCGGCAGCGGTAGCAGCCTTAGCATAGAATCTCATAGTGTATTCGCCTGCTTTGAGTTCCATTTCCTTATAAGAAATGCGCTTGTTGGATTTAGAATTACCTTTTACCAGAACTGCATAACTGCCGCTGTGCTTGTCTGTGCTCATGGAAAGAGTTGCATTGCCTGCAGTAGATGTTGTTGACCAGTTGTTTGGAAGTCCTTCAACCCAAGCCTCAAAATCTCCGTTCGGTTTTGTGAGGTCGCCGATGTTGCCGCTAGGAAGGTCTTCAACAGAACCTGCTTTTACGGACAGACTCTTCACTTCCCATGTTGATGATTGTGTATCGTCGCAAGTATGACGGAGAGCTATGACAACTTTGCTGCCCATGAATTCTGCAGGAATGTTTACTTTCTTCTCTTTGAATGTGAAGCTTGAACCCATGCCGTCAGTGTTGTATTCTATTGTCTGCCAAGTTGCGGTTTTTACATCTCCTGTATAGTTCTTGCTGATTACGATAGAGTTGTTAGCATTGATGTCACCTTTTTCGTAGTTGATGGCATGGTTGATTGTGATGTATGCCTCTGTTGCTTTAGTGAAATCAATTTCCGGAGATACGAGGAATGTTACACCTGCCTGGTTCTCTTTGGTTCCGTCACCGTTGAAGTCCTGGAATCCGGTTACCATTGCACTTGAATAGTCATTATACCATTTCAGTGTACCGCTGGCTGATGAAGAAGTGAAATTGCCGAGTGATGAAGAGAAATCCTGGTCGATGAAAGTACCTTCTGGCAGTTCGCCTTCACCGCCACCTTCTTCTTCAACCTTGCCGACCTGTACTTTCAGACTCTTAACCTCCCATGTAGAAGATGATGATTCGTTACATGTGTGACGCAGTGCTATGACAACTTTGCCGCCCATATATTCAGACGGAATGTTCACGCTCTTCTCAGTGAATGTGAAACCTGTGTTGAGGCCTTCCGTATTATAGTTCAGAACCTGCCATGTAGCGGTTGTTACATCGCCTGCGTAGTCCTTGCTTATGACGATGGAGTTGTTTGTGTTGATGTCACCTCTTTCGTAGTTCAACGCGTGGTTGATGGTGATATAAGCTTCTGTTACTTCTGTAAGATCGATTTCCGGACCAACGAGGAATGTCACACCGGCCTGATTCTCCTTTGTGCCGTCGCCGTCGAAGTCCTGGAATCCGGTAACCATTGCGCTCGAGTAGTCGTTATACCAGTTCAGGTTTCCGCTCGCAGCTTTTGATGTGAAGTCGCCGAGCGACGAGGTGAAGTTCTGGTCGAGCAGCACGCCTTCGGGCAGTTCCTGACCTCCTCCGTTGTTGTTAGGGTCGTCGTATGGCGCCGGAACGTCTTCGCAACTTGTGAATGTGAATGCCGCCATTGTGAGAGCAATCACCGAATATAATATCTTTTTCATAATGTTATCTTTTTGTTTATATTATAATACTGTTTTTATTATTTCACTTCCTCAACGTCGTCTATCGAGCGTATTATTATCTCCCATGAGTCGTTGTAGCGTTTGAATATGCCGGTAATGTTGCATTTGCCTTGCGGTACGGTACGTCCGGCGAAGTCGCAGTATGGCGATGTGTATATCATCACGCTGTTCGGCTGCTCGTTGAAGTTGAGGCTTACGGACTGACTTCCGTTCGGGTCGGAGAAGGTTGTGGTCTCCGAAGCACCCTTTATCGTGACGTTCTTTATCACTCCGAGCTTCCCGCTGTCCTTGTCGAAGGTCCATTTGGTCTTCTCGTTTCCGTCGGCGAACACCTCAGGTTCAATCACCTTATATCCGCCGGTTATCATGAAGTGATCCTGCCACAGGAATCTGTTCATCCGGCTCACGTATGTGTTGCCTTTCTTATTGGTGTAGAGAGTGCCTATTTCAGCCTGTTTGCCGTAGTTGCCCACGTAGAGGTCCTTCAGTTCCACGAGTATTTCGGTTCCCACGGGCAGGTATCCGTTTATGCCACCCTGCGCTATCGCGATGATGATGGCTCCCGTCTCGTCCTGCAACGCTATCTCGTTGTAGATGTTGCCCTGCACGTCGTTTCCTGTGACATAGCCTTTTATCTGAATCGGCTCGGTCACTTGCTCGTATGCGTAGGACGTGTTTATCTTGTCCTTGAACATCTCCCTCACTTCGGCGATGGTCTTCAGGTTGGTTTCCTTTATTGAGTTGTTGCCGTAGGGTATGCTTGTCCCGTTGGGGTCATCCCAGTCGTCGTCCATACACGACGTGAGAGTCATGCCGCAAATGAGTGCGAGCATTATGAGTTTAAGATATTTCATATTTTTCATAATTGTCGTGTTTTAGAATTTGTAGGCGATGTTCAGCATTCCGTTTGTTCCGTAGGCATAGAATTTCATCGGGTTTTTTGAGAAGCGGTATGCCCTGATGTTTCCGGAGTTGGTGTAGTCGCTGCGGCTCTGTTCGTATCCTCCGGTGCATATGTTCTGGTTGTTGAGAATGTTTGTCACCATGAGGTTGATGGACAGCGATCCGTGTTTGAGGTATATGCTTCGTCCTATTGAGCCGTCGAGCATGAATCCGCCTTTGCCTTTGGCCTGTGCCACCGCTCCCGGACGGAGGTTGCCGTCGTTGTCGTATACGGTGCCGTATATCTCCTGTCTTCTGTCGAGAGTCTCCTTGTAGCGGTAGCTCGGAGCGTAAGACAGGTATATTCTGTCGTAGTAGTTGCAGTTAAGGTCGATGTACCATCCGCCCTGATGGTAGCTCACTCCGAGGCTTGCCGCGGTGAGCGGGGTGCCGGAGTCGCGCATGTCCTTGTTGTAGACGATGTCGTCCACGTACTGTGCGCTTGTGGAGTTCATGTATCTCACCTTCGAGTTCTCCAGTATCTTAGCCTCGCTTATCGTTCCGATGAGTTTCACGTCGAGTGCGCTTGTCACCTTGAATTTCAGTCCTGCCTCCACTCCGTAGTATTCTTTCTTGATGCCGGTGAGCGACACGTAAGAGAAGGAGTTGATGTCGTCGAAGTAGTAGTTCTGCCAGTCGGTGACGTTGGTAAGGCGGCTGTAGTAAGCGTTTATGTTGGCGTGGAGCCACGAGTTCTGCAACTGGTATCCGAGTTCGGTGCTGAACACGCGCTCGTTCTTGAGGTTTACAACGAAGTCGTTGTTTATTTCAGGTGAGGCGAATGCCGTGCGTGCCTGTGGCGCGCGGTGCTCGTAGCCTATTCCGAATGTGAGTGTGTTGCCCCGTCCGAGGTTGAGAGTGGAGCCGAACTTCACGCCTCCGTCGAGAAACTCAGCCGTCTTGCTCTTGCCGTATGAGTTGTTTGCCGCCATACCGTTGCGCATCTTGCCGTCGCGCTGCATTGTGGTGTATCCCATTTTCGCGCCTATCGTGTAGTGCAGCGGACCGAAGTTCTCGCTGTAGCTTGTCCAAAGCTTGCCGTTGTTCACGAGCAGGTTGTAGTCGTAACCGAACCTGTCGCCGGTCTTCACGAGCGCGTCGCGGTTGTTGAGGTCGTACTGTATCTCGTCAGCGTCGCGTGAGTATGTGCCCAGCGCATAGGTGTTGATGTTGTGGTATGTGGTTGCTCCGAGCATGTCCTCCATTGTCTGGTAGTGCATGCCTTTGTTTGTGGCGGCTATGATGCCTATGTTCCACGACTTGTCCTTGTCTATCTGCTTGTTGAGTGTGGATGCCAGCGACACGGTGAGCGCGTTGTTGTGCTTTGCCTGTATGTAGTACATGGCGTCCTGCCCCAGCTTTGATATCTGTGCGTTGGAGTAGTACAGGCGGTCCCAGTTTATCTGTCTGTTGGCTTTTGATGCGGTCCAGAACTGATAAGCCGTATTCCAGTCGGCAAGGTTCTGTTCCGTGCGGTTGTTGTAGTCGGTCTCGTCCCACACGTCGTAGTAGCTGCTCGGCATGTTCTTCCAGTAGTTGGGGTGGGGGTTGTCAGTGTTGTTGTAGTTGAGCTTTGTGTTCTTGTACATGCTGTATTTCCCCATGATAGACGTCGTGAGCTTCGCGTTGTCGCTGATGTTCCAGTCCCATGTGAGGAGAGCTGTGGGCGCGAAGTCGTTCACTATGCGCGAGTTGCGCTTCTTGCCGTTGTGATATCCCCAGTAAGGGTTGTAGAACTTGTCGTTCGCCAGCCAGTACATCTCGTCCGTACCTGCTCCCTGCGACGCGCGCTCCGTGGGGTTGCCCCATGTCGAGAGAGCCAGAGAGTGGCGTCCGTCTCCGAACACCTTCTGCACTCCGAGGAAGTAAGAGAGCGAGTTGTAGAACGTTCCTTCCACATAACCCTCGTTTGCCCATCGGTAGGTTACGTTTCCGGAGAAAGCCCAACCCTTGTCGCTCAGTCCGGTGTTGAATGTGTACATGCCGCGCAGGGTGTAGCTCCGGTTGGCTCCGCTGAGTGTTATTCTGTGTCCTGTGGGCATGTTTGCCGGTCTGAAGTTGTAGTTGTTGGCTCCTCCCATGCCCGGTACGGAGAATGTGTTGTACTCGAATGGGAGTGACGACTCCATGTTGCGTGTCTGCTGGTTGAGTCCTCCCACGAGCGAGTAGCGGAACTGTCCGCTCTCCATGTCGTTCATCGGTACACCGTTGATATAGACATCATTGAACTTCTGGTCGAACGCGCGGTAGCGGAAGCGTACCGGAGAGAAAAGATATCCCACCTCGCTTGCGAAGATGTTGGAGTTCGAGTTGACGATTGTCACGTTCTGCGACATGTCGTCGTCTTCGCCCAACTGCGCTTCTGTGAATGTGAATGCCGTTTCGCTTAGCGCCGCGGACTTCAGCCCTATGGAGTCTTGCTGCGCGTTCGCAACGGACGAACAGCAAAGGGCTATCACTGCTAATTTGAGCTTCTTTTGCATGTGTATAGAAATTATGTAGTTTGTTTTGCAAAGTAAGAAAATTATTTTTAATGGCGAAAGACTTTTTTATTAAATTTTTATGATTTGATGGTTTTAACACAGCAGGTGCCCTATTATTGGTGTATATTGTGATGTTTTAACCCCAAGACATTCATTGCCTCAAGCCAGGAGAGCGGTTGTAGCTTTTATATTGTAAAGTCTCAGGGGCTTATTGCGTTGTTTGCCGCGCCGGTTCAGTATATGCTCCGGGTTACATTCCCGTCTTCTTGTCAAATCCTTAAAATCCGTCATGCCGCCATACATATATATATTTATGTGTCTGCCTTTCTCCTGTCATTCCTCCTCATTGCCGCCGCCACACCGCCACCCGCTTTTTCCCTGTTTAGTACGCCACATCTTAGATTAGGCAGAATACAATCCGGCTGACAACAGCACGAAATAAGAATGGAAGTCGGATGGTCTGTCCGGGTTTAACAATGTTAATCTCCTGTCCTTCCATTTTTAACATTCCGTTCCGCCGCATTCTGTGTGTTCGCGACCTGTTTTCACTGTCCTGTGAGCCGCTTTCTGCCTGTTCTCACCGTCCGGAAACCGTTCTTGCTGTCCGGAAAAGCCTCTTCCGCGTTTCCGTAAAGCCTCTGTCATGCCCTCGGAGAGGCTTTACGGTGTGCCCGAAAAGGCTCTTCCGCAATGCAGGAAAGGATCTTTGGGGGAGGTGGGAAGGTGAGAGGGTGGGGAGGTGAACGCATATTTGGCTGTGTGTCAGGGTGTTGTCGTGTTGTGCTGTTTTCGGTGTTTTTCCGCGTTTCCGCGCGTCTCTTTATGCGAAAAGCGTTTTTACGTGTGCCTGAATGTTAAAATACGGAGTGCCTGCAATGCCTGTGTGTGATTATAGTCAATCTGTGCCGTGCCGCGTCATCGTGCCTGCCACCAGCTCCACGAGCGTCGTCTGTCTGCGCGCAGATGAAAAAATCGTATGCCATTGCGATTAAAATTTCATGAAAAATACATTTTATTCAAATTTATTACCGATATTTGCAGAAATTCACTGCTGCCGGCGCGGTATGCCGCCAAGCCTGTTCGGGTTTGTGTGAAAATGAAAGATATAATGTAAAAAAGCGAAATATATATTGTATATAAAGATATGAGAAAATTCTGTTATTTGATTTTGGTGTTGCTGCTGCTCTCGGTCAGTACCGGGATAACGGCACAGAAGAAATACTCGGCTTACGCCGTGGGGTTCTACAATCAGGAAAACCTGTTCGACACATGTCATGATGTGGGGAAGAACGACCACGAGTTCTTGCCTACGGGATCGTATCACTGGAACGGTCTGAAGTACTCCCACAAGCTGCGCAACATGGCACGTGTGCTTGCCGACATGGGCACCGACGTGCTGCCAGGGGTGGGATGCGCTGCCATCGGAGTGAGCGAGGTGGAGAACGCCAAGGTGCTCACCGACCTCGTGTCGCAGAAACCTCTCGCCGAGAGAGGATTCCGTTTCGCTCATGTCGAGGGTCCCGACAAGCGCGGAATAGACTGTGCGCTGCTATACAATCCGGCTCTCTTCACTGTGCGCGACGTAAAGCTGGTGCCATATGTTCCTGAAGGCTCTATGCCGGAAGACTACATCACGCGCGGCTTCCTCACCGTCAGCGGCACCCTTGCGGGCGAGCATGTCGCCATCGTCGTGTGCCACTGGCCCAGCCGTTTCGCCGGTTCTTACTACCGCGAGGTTGCAGGACGCCAGGTGAGGGCTCTCAAGGACTCTCTCCTCAGGGACGATCCCGAGTGCAAGGTGATGGTGATGGGCGACATGAACGACGACCCCATGAACAAGAGCATGAGCGAGATGCTCTCGGCAAAGGCTGATCCAGACAAGACAGGAGAGGGCGACATGTACAACCCTTGGTATAACATACTGAAGAAAGAGGGGCGTGGCACGCTTATGTACAGCGGTTCGTGGAATCTGTTCGACCAGATTGTGATGACGCCTAACATGGTAAACAAGAAAGGCAGCAAGGACTACTCCACGCTCAAATATTGGAAAAACCAGATTTTCTCGCGCCCGTATCTCTTCCAGACCGAGGGCAAATATAAGGGTCAGCCCAAGCGTACCACGGCGGGAGGAATATGGCTCGACGGATTCTCAGACCATCTTCCGGTGGTCGTATACCTTGTTAAGGAGCAGAAATGAGCACCCGCGCGCAGCCGACACACAGCTTGCCGTCTGACGGACAGCCCCCTGTGGAGCGGCATCCGTTCGAGCCGTTTCTGCCGGAAGGGTGCCGCCTGCTAATGCTCGGCAGCTTTCCGCCTGCGGAGAAACGCTGGGCGATGCGGTTCTATTACCCCAACTTCACCAACGACATGTGGCGCATCTTC
>UMDA01051795.1_pt1 | contig 13796 bp, 14 predicted proteins | sample 1964381 | NCBI WGS metagenome assembly UMDA01 (sample SAMEA4835983, study PRJEB28245) | human gut metagenome | biome: gut microbiome; material: fecal sample | place: Denmark | collected 2008 | reverse complement strand
ATTCTAACCAACTGAACTAACGCACCATTATTTTTATTCTTAATTTTGCTATCTCTCTCGATTGCGGTTGCAAAGGTAGTACATTTTCCTTAATCTGCAATAGTTTGCTTGTAAATTCTTCATTTTTTCTCACCAACAGATATGCTTAAAAGCCTAAATATTGCACATTTCAGAGAAAACTTGTTACAACCAGATGCATACAATGAACTTTTTGTCAGAAATATTAGGAAGTTCACAATATTTCGTTACTTTTGCAAAAATACAAATAAAATAAAAGAATGAATGTAGCTATCATAAAATACAATGCCGGCAATATATTTTCCGTAGATTATGCCCTACGCCGTCTGGGAATAACTCCTGTCATAACAGCAGACAAGGAATTGCTGCTAAAGGCAGACAAGATTATTTTTCCCGGAGTAGGAGAAGCACGCAATACCATGCAATATTTATGGGATAATCAACTTGACAGACTTATAAAAGAACTGAAACAACCTGTATTGGGAATTTGTCTGGGCATGCAGCTGATGTGTAAACATTCGGAAGAAGGAAATGTAGACTGTCTGGGTATATTTGATGCTGAAGTAAAACGTTTCCAACCTCTAAAACATGAGGACAAAATTCCACACATGGGATGGAATACAATTTCACATACCAATAGCGATCTGTTCCGGGGATTCAACCGCGAAGAGTATGTCTACTTCGTACATAGTTACTACGTTCCTCTGAACGACTGCACGGCTGCTCAGACAGACTACATTCTGCCTTACAGTTCTGCATTGCATAAAGATAACTTTTATGCGACACAGTTTCATCCTGAAAAAAGTGGTAAAAACGGAGAAAGAATTCTCACAAATTTTCTCGATTTATAAACATTGCTCTCCAACGATATAGATAATATTATGATAGAATTTATTCCTGCCATAGATATCATTGACGGAAAATGCGTACGTCTTTCACAAGGTAAGTATGACTCACAAAAGGTATATAACGAAAATCCGGTAGAAGTTGCCAAGGAATTCGAAGCTTACGGAATAAGCCGCTTGCATGTAGTCGATCTGGATGGAGCAGCTTCACATCATGTAGTAAATTATCGAGTTCTTGACAGAATTGCAAGTCAGACATCTTTGATAATCGATTTCGGAGGAGGTGTAAAAAGTGATGAAGATCTTGTCATTGCTTTCGACAACGGAGCTCAGATGGTAACATTGGGGAGCATAGCCGTAAAACAGCCCGAATTATTTTGCCAGTGGTTAGAAAAATATGGTGAAGAGAAAATAATACTCGGAGCAGATGTAAAAGACAACAAAATAGCTATTAGCGGATGGAAGGAAGAGAGTACTCAAGAACTAATGCCGTTTCTTAAAAACTATATAGAAAAAGGTATCAACAAAGTGCTCTGTACTGACATTAGCCGCGATGGAATGCTGGAAGGTCCCTCTACTCCACTTTACAAAGATATTATGGCTGCCTTTCCCGATATACATCTGATAGCAAGCGGAGGCGTAAGCAGTATTGATGATATTCTGAAGCTACACGAATCAGGTATACCTGCTGTAGTTGTAGGAAAGGCTTTGTACGAAGGTAAAATTTCACTGAGAGAGTTAAGCCGTTATCTTTAAATAAAATAGTACAATATATATGTTAGCAAAACGAATTATCCCATGTCTGGATATCAAAGACGGACAAACCGTAAAGGGAACGAATTTTGTAAATCTCCGACAAGCCGGTGATCCTGTAGAACTAGGAAAGATATACAGCGAACAAGGGGCTGACGAACTGGTATATCTGGATATAACAGCCAGTCACGAAGGACGAAAAACCTTTACCGACCTGGTAAAACGTATTGCTGCACATATCAGCATACCTTTCACGGTAGGAGGAGGTATCCATGAATTAAGCGATGTAGATCGTCTGCTCAGCGCCGGAGCTGATAAAATCTCCATCAATTCTTCGGCTATCCGTAATCCACAGTTGATAGACGACATAGCCTCTCACTTTGGCTCTCAAGTATGCGTAGTAGCAATCGACGCCAAGCAAACAGCAGACGGGTGGAAATGTTACCTGAACGGCGGCAGGAAAGAAACGGACCGGAATCTTTTTGAATGGGCGCGGGAAGCCAATGAACGCGGAGCAGGAGAAATATTGTTCACAAGTATGGACCATGATGGAGTAAAAAACGGTTACGCCAATGATGCCCTGTCCCAACTGAGCCAAATACTGACCATTCCCGTCATCGCTTCGGGAGGAGCAGGGAGCAAGGAACACTTTAGAGATGCTTTTACTATCGGAAAAGCAGATGCAGCACTAGCCGCCAGCGTTTTTCATTTCGGTGAGATTCCTATTCCCGAATTAAAAGCATACCTTTGCAAAGAAGGAATCAACGTTAGAGTTTAATTTTAAAATATATAAAATATGGATTTAGATTTTGGGAAGATGAACGGACTTGTTCCTGCCATCATTCAAGATAATTATACCCAAAAGGTACTGATGCTGGGATTCATGAATGAAGAAGCATACAATAAAACAGTGGAAACTGGAAAAGTCACATTCTTTAGCCGCACCAAAAACAGATTATGGACAAAAGGTGAAGAAAGCGGCAATTTCCTGCATGTAGTTTCCATTGCGGCCGACTGCGACAATGACACGCTGCTGATAAAGGTAAATCCTGCAGGACCAGTTTGTCATACAGGAGCAGATACTTGCTGGGGTGAAAAGAACGAACAGGATATTATGTTCCTGAAAGAGTTGCAAGACTTCATCGACAAACGTCATGAAGAAATGCCTGAGAAATCTTATACGACAAGTCTTTTCAAATCGGGAGTCAACAAAATGGCTCAGAAAGTAGGCGAAGAAGCAGTAGAAACAATCATCGAAGCATGCAACGGAACAGACGAACGCCTGATTTATGAAGGAGCCGACTTGCTTTATCACCTTATCGTACTGCTGACATCGAAAGGTTACCGCATTGAAGATTTAGCACGCGAGTTAAAAGAACGCCACAGCGAAAACTGGAAGAAACATTGATTTTATGGAAGACCAACCACTCATAAGTTATAAAAATGTAGATATCAACCAGCAGGAGCTAGGCATACTGAACAATGTAAACTTTGAACTGAAAAAAGGTGAGTTCGTCTACCTGATAGGAAAAGTAGGAACCGGTAAGTCGACTTTCCTGAAAACCATATACGGTGAACTGGATATATGTGAAGGGGAAGCAACTGTATTGGGTTACGATATGCGTACCATCAAGCAAAAAAATATTGCCAGCCTGCGACGGAAACTGGGCATCGTATTTCAGGATTTCCAGCTTCTGACCGACCGTACTGTATACGATAATCTGGATTTCGTACTGCGTGCTACAGGCTGGAAGCAATTTTCAGAAAGAGAAAGTCGCATTGAAGAAGTATTACGTCTGGTAGGCATGGAAAACAAAGGCTACAAGATGCCGAATGAACTCTCAGGCGGCGAACAGCAGCGTATCGTCATAGCACGTGCTATATTGAACAAGCCTGAAATAATCCTGGCTGATGAACCTACCGGAAACCTGGATGTAGAGACAGGCAGAAACATCGTCAAATTGCTTCAGGAAATATGTACACAGGGTACGGCTATCATCATGACAACCCACAACCTGAACCTTTTAAGCGAGTTTCCAGGAAAAGTATACTGCTGCGGACAACATCAGTTGCGCGAAGCAAGTGAATACTAAAAAAGACAAATTGTTAGAGATTTTATTATCATTATTAAAAAGAACCATAAAATATTCGTATCTTTGCGCCCAAAAGAAAGAGTATTTTATAGAACAATTAAAATTCGAAACTAGAAATGAAAGTCTTAAAGTTTGGAGGAACATCAGTAGGCTCTGCACAGAGAATGAAAGATGTTGCCAAATTAATTACTGATGGCGAGCAGAAAATAGTAGTATTGTCTGCAATGTCGGGTACAACCAACACACTGGTTGAAATTTCGGATTATCTATACAAGAAAAATCCCGAAGGAGCAAACGAAGTAATCAATAAGCTGGAAGCAAAATATAAACAGCATATTGATGAACTTTTCTCTACCGAAGAGTATAAACAGAAGACTCTGGAGTTCGTAAAATCGGTATTCGACTACATCCGATCTTTCACAAAGGATATATTTACACTGTTCGAAGAAAAAGTTATTCTTGCACAGGGAGAAATCATTTCTACCAACATGGTAACTAATTATCTCTGCGAACAAGGCGTGAAAGCGGTTTTGATTCCGGCTTTGGAATTTATGCGCACAGACAAAAACAGCGAACCCGACTTAAACTACATCCGCGAGAAACTGGCTTTACAGCTTGAAGCAAATCCTGGACAGGAAATATATATTACACAAGGATTTATCTGCCGCAATGCTTACGGAGAAATAGACAACTTGCAACGTGGAGGTAGTGATTATACTGCTTCTCTTATCGGTGCAGCTGTAAACGCTTCAGAAATCCAGATATGGACTGATATTGACGGAATGCACGACAACGATCCACGCGTGGTAGACAAAACTTCTCCGGTACGTCAGCTTCACTTCGAAGAAGCTGCAGAACTGGCATACTTCGGAGCTAAAATTCTGCACCCGACTTGTGTACAGCCTGCCAAATATGCTAATATTCCGGTACGTCTGCTCAACACAATGGAACCAAGTGCACCGGGTACACTTATCTCAAACGAAACTGAAAAAGGTAAGATTAAAGCTGTTGCTGCAAAAGATAATATCACTGCTATCAAGATCAAGTCAAGCCGTATGTTACTGGCTCACGGTTTCTTGCGTAAAGTATTCGAAATTTTCGAAAGCTACCAGACACCCATCGATATGGTTTGTACCTCTGAAGTAGGTGTATCGATGTCTATTGACAATACCAAACATCTGAATGAAATCGTAAACGACCTGAAGAAATATGGTACTGTAACCGTAGACCATGACATGTGTATCGTTTGCGTTGTGGGAGATCTGGAATGGGAAAATATCGGATTTGAAGCAAAAGCTATCCAGGCAATGCGTAACATTCCTGTACGTATGATTTCGTTTGGAGGAAGCAATTACAACATTTCGTTCCTGATTCGAGAATCGGATAAGAAGACAGCACTGCAATCATTAAGCGACGTTTTATTTAATAATAAATAATCATCAAAAGAAAACGGATGATACGGTTATACTTGAATCGCATCGTCCGTTTTTTTTTACAACTTAATTTTTTACAGTATATGAAAGGAACATTTCCCATCAATAAATTCCGCGAACTGGAAACTCCGTTTTATTATTATGATGCAAACCTGCTGAGAGATACGTTAAACGTAATCCGTACAGAGGCTGCCAAATACAATAAGTTTTGTGTGCACTATGCAATTAAAGCTAATGCTAATCCAAAGGTGTTGAGCATTATCCGTGAGCATGGACTGGGAGCAGACTGTGTAAGTGGAGGTGAAATTGCAGCAGCAATCAAAGCAGGATTCCCAGCAAGCAAAATTGTGTATGCAGGAGTCGGAAAAACCGACCGTGAAATAAACCTGGGACTAGATCACGACATTTTCTGCTTTAATGTAGAGTCTGTTCCAGAACTGGAAGTAATCAACGAGCTGGCAGCAGCAAAAGGAAAAATTGCCCGAGTAGCTTTCCGCATCAATCCGGATGTCGGCGCACATACCCATGCCAATATCACCACCGGACTTGCAGAGAACAAGTTTGGTATCAGCATGCAAGACATGGATAAGGTGATAGACCGTGCACTCGAAATGAACAATGTGAAGTTTGTAGGCTTGCACTTCCATATCGGTTCACAAATTCTGGATATGGGAGACTTTGTAGCTCTGTGTAATCGTGTAAACGATTTGCAGGAAAAACTTTACGCACGCCAGATCATCGTAGAACATATCAATGTCGGTGGTGGACTTGGTATAGACTATGCTCATCCGAACCGCCAGCCTATCCCCGACTTTGCTGATTATTTTGCTACTTATCATAAACATCTGAAGCTGCGTCCGCAACAGACATTACACTTCGAATTGGGACGTTCTGTAGTAGGTCAGTGCGGAAGTCTTATTACTAAAGTTATCTACGTAAAACAGGGAACAAACAAACAGTTTGCCATTGTCGATGGAGGTATGACCGACCTTATCCGTCCGGCTCTCTACCAGGCTTACCATAAGATAGAGAACATTACTTCCGAAGAACCGAACGAAACTTATGATGTAGTAGGTCCTATCTGTGAATCATCTGATGTTTTCGGCAAAGCTATCGACCTGAACCGTGTGAAACGAGGCGATCTTATCGCACTCCGTTCTGCTGGAGCTTACGGTGAAATTATGGCTTCAGGCTATAACTGCCGCACATTGCCTCAGGGATACACTTCCGACGAATTGATTTAAGAAAACGGAAGGTAACTAAGAAAAAAGTTTATATTCTTTATAAAAAAACTGCATACTAACCCAGGTATGCAGCCGTTTTTACCCCTTCATACGCTGACTGGTATGAAGGGGTAAAATTTTATACAGCCATAGAAAGACGTTTTTCGGGGCATAATATCAGAAATCCAACTACTTTTATTAATTTTGCAACCTAAAACGTATAAAAACAAACATTTAAAAACGATATAGAAAAATGGAATTAGCAAGTAAGTACAATCCCGCTGATGTGGAAGGGAAATGGTACCAGTATTGGCTGGACAATAAACTTTTCAGTTCTAAACCCGACGGACGCCAACCGTATACCGTCGTGATTCCGCCGCCAAACGTAACCGGAGTGCTCCACATGGGACACATGCTTAACAATACCATTCAGGATATTCTGGTACGCCGCGCCCGTATGACTGGCAAAAATGCCTGCTGGGTTCCGGGAACAGACCACGCTTCTATTGCAACAGAAGCTAAAGTAGTAAACAAACTGGCTCAACAGGGTATAAAGAAAACCGACCTTACCCGCGAAGAGTTCTTGAAACACGCATGGGCATGGACCGAAGAACACGGAGGTATTATCTTGAAGCAGCTCCGTAAGCTGGGTGCTTCATGCGACTGGGACCGCACTGCTTTCACAATGGATGAAAAACGTAGCGAAAGTGTTATTAAAGTTTTCGTTGACTTATACAATAAAGGATTGATTTACCGCGGTGTACGTATGGTAAACTGGGATCCGAAAGCCTTGACTGCCCTCAGCGATGAAGAAGTTATTTACAAAGAAGAACACAGTAAACTTTTCTATCTGCGCTACAAAGTAGAAGGCGATCCGGAAGGCAGATATGCAATAGTAGCTACTACACGTCCTGAAACAATTATGGGTGATACTGCAATGTGTATCAATCCAAACGACCCGAAAAACCAGTGGCTGAAAGGTAAGAAAGTAATCGTTCCGCTGGTTGGACGTGTCATTCCGGTTATCGAAGATGACTATGTAGACATTGAGTTTGGTACCGGTTGTCTGAAAGTAACTCCGGCACACGACGTAAACGACTATATGCTGGGAGAAAAATACAACCTGCCTTCTATCGATATTTTCAACGACAACGGAACTATCAGCGAAGCTGCTGGTATGTACGTAGGCATGGATCGCTTTGATGTTCGTGAACAGATTGAAAAAGACCTGGCTGCTGCCGACTTGCTGGAAAAGGTAGAAGCTTACACCAATAAGGTAGGTTTCTCTGAACGCACCAACGTAGCTATCGAGCCGAAACTTTCTATGCAGTGGTTCCTGCGCATGCAGCACTTTGCAGACATGGCTTTGCCTCCTGTAATGAACGACGAACTGAAGTTCTACCCTGCTAAATATAAAAATACATATCGCAACTGGTTGGAAAACATCAAAGACTGGTGTATCAGCCGTCAGTTGTGGTGGGGTCACCGTATTCCGGCTTATTACTTGCCTGAAGGTGGCTTTGTAGTAGCCGAAACTCCTGAAAAGGCTTTGGAACTGGCTAAAGAAAAAACCGGTAACCAAAATCTGAAAGTAGAAGACTTGCGTCAGGATGACGACTGTCTGGATACTTGGTTCTCTTCATGGTTGTGGCCTATCTCACTCTTCGACGGTATCAACAATCCGGGTAATGAAGAAATCAAATACTACTATCCTACCTCCGACCTGGTAACTGGTCCGGATATCATTTTCTTCTGGGTAGCACGTATGATTATGGCCGGCTATGAATACATGGGCGATATGCCGTTTAAGAATGTATATTTCACCGGTATCGTACGCGATAAGATTGGACGCAAGATGTCAAAATCATTGGGTAACTCACCCGATCCGCTGGATTTGATAGAGCAATATGGTGCTGACGGTGTACGTATGGGAATGATGCTTTCTGCACCTGCCGGAAACGATATCTTGTTCGACGATGCACTGTGTGAACAAGGACGTAACTTCAACAACAAGATATGGAATGCTTTCCGTCTGGTAAAAGGCTGGCAAGTAGCCGACATCGAACAGCCGGAATATGCTAAGCTGGCAACCGAATGGTTCGATAACCTGCTAGTTAAGGTTTCTGCCGAAATGGACGACTTGTTTAGCAAATATCGTTTGAGCGAAGCGCTGATGCTGGTTTACAAACTATTCTGGGATGAATTCTCAAGCTGGTATCTGGAAATGGTAAAACCTGCATACGGTCAGCCTATCGACAAAAAGACATACGAATCTACATTACATTTCTTCGATGTTCTGTTGCGTCAGCTTCATCCGTTTATGCCATTCATCACAGAAGAATTGTGGCAGCATATCTACGATCGCAAACCGGGAGAAAGTATCATGGTTGCTCAGCTGGAAACTTTCTGCGGTCGTGATTTACAGGCAGCCAACAAACTTTGCAATGCATTCGATCAGCTGAAAGAAATCATTTCAGGTATCCGCAACATCCGCTTGCAGAAAAACATTGCACAGAAAGAAGTACTCGAAATGCTCGTACTTGGAGAAAACACTCAGCTGATGGCATATGCAGAGGTTGTGAAGAAGATGGCAAACCTCTCTGCTGTAACTGTAGTAAAAAGTAAGCCAGAAGGTGCTGCTTCATTCATGGTAGGCACAACAGAATACTTCATACCGCTGGGTAATCTTATCGACGTAGAAGAAGAACTGAAGAAGCTGGAAGCAGACCTGAAGTATCAGGAAGGATTCTTACAGAGCGTATTGAAGAAACTGAACAATGAAAAATTTGTAAGCAAGGCACCGGCAAACGTTATTGAAATGGAACGTAAAAAACAAGCTGATGCTGAAACTAAGATTGCCGCATTGAAAGAAAGCATTGCTGCACTGAAAAAGTAAATTAAATACCCTCTATAATAAACTTGAAGCAGGAATACATCAAACCTGCTTCAAGTTTTTTTATTCCCCATTCATTTCCTCAGATAAACTCCTTTCAGCATACTGCTATAAAAATAAATTCCAGCCATAAACTCCTGTATAATCAGAATTTTGGATATATTTGTGAAAGCGAGTAACCCCAAACTTTTAAGCATGAAAGCAAGTTTATTTTATACAGGCCTTATTTCTCTGTGCTCCATGATATTCTTCTCCTGTGGCGTAGGAATACCTATTCAGAACAAAGCACCTCAGAATAACGATACATATACTATAAGTTACCTGTTCGAACACGATGGAGTAAAAGTTTACCGTTTTTATGACATGGGAAATTATGTATACTTTACCACAAAAGGCGAAGTAACCAGCATAAACAATGACTCGACAGCCCAACGGACCATCGTCGTACCCAAAGATAATCTGATAATAGCACCTAAAGAAACGGGAAAATAAAAATTTCTCAGCATTAGCGCTGGTGACTGAGCTTGACAATTTCTCCCAGTTCAGGAAGCAGAACGGGCATATCTCGCTTACGGGCTTCTGCTGCAAAGACATGAGGAGGATCGAACAAAGGCTCGTCTGAAAGATCGAACGTACCGTAATGCATCGGTACGGTGATACGGGCATTCATATCTGTCGAAGCCGTAAGTGCATCATAGGGTGATATATGATTAGGCTTCATAAACCAACGCGGCTTATACGCACCTATTCCTATCATGCAATAATCGATATGTGGAAACAGTTCCGGAAGTTCGCTGAAATGACGGGCATATCCTGTATCACCACTGTTGTAGATTGTAATACCATCGGCTTCTATCATAAAAGCTCCCCACAACCGTTCTCCCCCATCGTTTACTCCACGCTTGCTCCAATGCTGTGCCGGCAGAAACGTCAATCGCAAGTCGCCATCACGATGCTGTTGATACCACGCAGCCTCAATCACTTCCATTGTCGGGAACCAGCTCTTTATCAAAGCACCCGTACCAATACCACAAAACAGTTTCATCTGCGGATTATCGGCAAAAAGACGAGCCACACTCGGTTTGTCCAAATGATCGAAATGATCGTGACTGATAAGCAGATAATCAATATTAGTAAATATGGAAGGATTGGCAGGAAACTGGCTTCTACGCTTTACGAAAGGAATACTTCCATATACAGGATCTATCATAAAACGCTTTCCTCCTACCTGCAGGAAAAAAGAGTTATGACCAAGCCATATCAATGTATTACCCACTACAGCATCCAAAGAACGAAGAAAATGAACCTTCGGATTCCATTTTATCGTTCTTTTTTCCTTACGCTGCGGATTGGGGGAAAAACGCCATTTAAGCACACTACCCATTCCCGGACGCCAGCGATGCTGACGATTGAAAAACTTCCCCTTAACAATTGGATTTCCTCTCCAACGGGGATTAATCGTATGCAGACGCTCATTTTTACGAAAGGTAATGCGCTCCCCCATAGTATTAAATTTGATAAGTCACCGATATTTTTTCTAGAAGCAGATAGATTTACTGATTATTTTTCCAGCAAATCTTTCAAGAAGGCATCCAGTTCTTCATCAAGTCCTTTCAGCAACTCGTCGCTTAGCAATAAAGTGTCCTCATCGTCTATAAGCAAAAGTTCCGAAACAGTTTCCTTTTCTTCATCTACCAATACAAACGAATAAGGCTTCATCAGGCAAAGCTTGTCCAGACCTTTTTCATTTTTCAATGCTGTAACTTCCGCACGGAGCAATGGCTCGACTTCTGTATAAAAGTCTTCTCCATCATAATCCACCCATTCAGCAATAACGGCACGTGCCAGCTCTTCATCATCATCATTGAAGACAACTAGTTCTCCGCTATCCTGTTTTGGCTGCAAATGAATATCTGTTACTACCGAACTATCATTTTTCACAGCATATCTGCTGAGAGCTTCTTCCAAAGCAGAAGCTATAGAAGCGTGCGACTGTTCACTAATGTTCATCATGTTTATCGAATTTTATTACCTCAAATGTACAAAAAAAATCTTTCGCGCAACAGATAATGCTAGAATTTGTTTCCAAAACGGCCCATTTGGGCATTTAAATAAGGAAAATCTTTCGACCTTTCTGCCAACTGTGCGGCATAAAACTTCCACACTGCTTCTTCGTCTGACCCGGCAGTTACTCGTTTTTCAACCTCTTTCATCCATTTTTCAGCTTGAGGTAAATCACCTTGCATTTCAGAAGCCAAAGCCAGATTAAAAGCTGACTTTATTTTCAGCTTATTCGATTTGCTATGATCGAACAGTGATTTCCATAAATCGTATGCACCCTGCCAGTCGTTTTCTCTTACACAAACAGCTGCATCACGCATTTCTACACAACCACCGTCATAATATATACGTTCTGTTTGTTTCCAGTAAGGCACCAACATCTGGGTAAGCATATATGCAGCATATGAAGCTGCTTCCTCCTGCATCTGCCTGTCCGAAGGAGCCAAGCCTGCATCCCACTGCAAACTGTCTGTTTTAGCAATCACCTGTATCGGTCTTTCACGCTCCGGTAGATAAATGCTTAAAACAGGAGTAACTTTTGCTTTAATAACCGGCCATGATGCAGCAATCCCCGGATAAACAAGTTCATCACGCTCAGTCTGGATACCGACCTGATCCAATGAAAAAATAAGGTCAGCATCAAGTTCACCAGCGAGTTGCTGCACTTCTTTCTGAGTAAGAATCCGTCTACCTGCAAAATGAGTATCATTTAAAGCCGAATCACAAATCATCACCTGATTAAAATATTTGGAATCGGCCAATGAAGAAGCCAGCATTTCTGCCGATTTCTTACCATTTCCATTCATTTCTCCCAATGTCAGCAAAGTCCTTTTGGCTTCTGGAGTAGCAGGCATATTATTAACGACCGCAACATTTCTAACTCGTTCGGGAAAATTCACTGTAGCCGGACACAACTGATCGAACGTCAAAGTTTGTATCGAACTACACGATGCAAGGCAGCACATCAGTGCAACAGCACACAAAGTATATATTTTCATCATAGTCTATTTAAATAAAACTCTAACGAAACAAAGCTATAAAAAAGAATTTAAACGAAAAAATTTAGATACACATATTAAGATTTGTAACATCACTCATTAACAGATGACATTCAATACCAATAAACGAAAAAACTTCATCATCTTTTCAAGAAAACATCGTGATATTTTATTTTTTTCTGTACAAACTTTCATCATTTTTGTACAAATAAATAAGCATTTATCAGCATCAAAGAAAAATATTGCAGAGAGTGTAAAGGGAAAGAAAGAATACCCTTTTCTTTTAAAAGAAAATAAAAAAAGAATGTCATCCCACGAGTTCACACTCGAAGAATGACATTCTCAAACTTTATTTATTTCTCAGTCAAAACTTACACTTTATCACGTCCGTGGCAGTTTTTGTACTTCAAACCACTACCGCAAGGACAAGGATCATTACGACCGACTGTTTTTTCAGCACGATATGGCTCCTGTTTTGCTTCGCGTGTATCACGTCCAGCTGCTGCCTGCTGATCCGGATCATTCAAGTCCTGTTTTTCTTCACGATACTGCTGACGAGGGCGTTCTGGTTCCGGAGCAGCTTCACGCACTTGCTGTGGTTCCTGAACAGGTATCTGTCCGCGCATCAAGATAGAAATCGTGTTATTGTTAATCTTGCCAACCATATTATCGAACAACGTAACAGATTCAAGCTTGAAGATCAACAGCGGATCTTTCTGTTCATAGCTTGCGTTCTGTACAGAATGTTTCAATTCATCCAGCTCACGCAGATTTTCTTTCCATGCATCATCAATAGTGTGAAGCAAAATAGCTTTTTCAAAAGCCTTCACGATAGCCTTAGATTCTGTTTCGTATGCTTCTTTCAAGTTTACAGAAATATTATACATACGCTTGCCATCAGTGATAGGAATCATAATGTTTTCATACATATGTCCCTGTGCTTCGTACACTTGCTTAATTACTGGATTAGCTATAGCAGCCATACGTTCCGTTTTACGCTTAAACAATGTCATAGCTTCCTGGAAAGTCTGTTCTGCCAAATCCTCTTTCTTCTTGTTACGGAAGTCTTCTTCACTGAACGGAGTCTCCATAGCCAGTGTCTGAAGAATTTCCATCTTCACATCTTCGTAATCAGGTTGTTCAACAGCATTGACACAACGATCCCAGATCATGTCGACAATATCCATACCGATACGTTCACCCATCAAAGCATGACGACGCTTCGTGTAAACTACAGTACGTTGCTTATTCATCACATCATCGTATTCAAGCAGACGCTTACGGATACCGAAGTTATTTTCTTCCACTTTCTTCTGGGCACGTTCGATGGATTTGGAAATCATGCTGTGTTCGATCATTTCTCCTTCCTTGAATCCCATCTTATCCATCCAGTTAGCAAGACGGTCGGAAGCAAACAAACGCATCAAATCATCTTCCAAAGATACAAAGAATACAGAAGAACCCGGGTCACCTTGACGT
>UMDA01036472.1_pt1 | contig 13824 bp, 13 predicted proteins | sample 1964381 | NCBI WGS metagenome assembly UMDA01 (sample SAMEA4835983, study PRJEB28245) | human gut metagenome | biome: gut microbiome; material: fecal sample | place: Denmark | collected 2008 | reverse complement strand
GCCCATTGATACCACTCAAACAAATCTTTATAGAACTGTTTAGTTAGAGCCTCTACAGAGAATGCCGCAGTGATGTCGCTCAACGATTGTTTGCTGCTTTTCAGAATACCAAACTGATCTATGGCTGTACGGCAGCCACGTCCTTCACCAAGCAGATAGGTGTAACGCTTTGTATCGGTAGAGATTTTTTCATACTTACCCTGTTTGTTGAAGCCCCACGTTTCACTGACATACGAGAAGCGGAGGACACTTTCGTTTTTTCGATAACAAAACATGAATGCTCCGGCATATCCCATATTGCGCCAGTCGGAGGTGAGCATATCGCGTATTCCACGGCGGTTACGCTCAATATTCACATTATCGCTCAGTTCAACTTCGTAGACGGCAATTGACTCACCATCGGAAAGCGATATGCGCCCAAGATTAAAGGCCTCCTTTGCCAACCGACTGCTGACATGTACCGCAGCTGGACGGTTGTAGAAAGTTACCTTGCTCAGGAAAATGTCGTGAAGGAGTTGTTGCCAAGACTCACGATTGTATTTTGACTCAATGACTTGTTTGTAATTCATAGGACTATGTTATTATTGAAAACTTTCAGAAAGGATTATCTCGGCATCGGTTTCTTGCTCATTGAGCCTGGATTCTTCCGCCATATAGTACGGCGCATACTTCTTTGCCATAGCAATTATTTCATCAAGGGCTTCATCATGGGTCATGCGTGCTTTGCCACTTGTGCGACGAAGATCTTTCTGTATGCGCTGCAAACGTTTTGCAACGTATGTAATCACACCACGTTCTGCCAACACTTTCAATTGTGCGACTTTCAAATATAGGTCATTATCGTCTATTTCACGCATAAAGTTAGTCAGCAAGTTGATAGCAGTGCTTACCTGCGCTCCCATGTTGCCACTATCTTCTGCTGACGTTTCTTGTGCCCGTATTTCCTCATCCTGCATAGAGCGGAACTTTCTCAGAGCCATTTCCACATGCTTATGATGGGAGTCTATTCTTGTAACAGGTTGCTCATCTTTGGCAGCCTTAAAATAATTGAGAGCATCAAGCACAGAAATGGTCTCGGCATTCTCTGATACTAAGAAAAATACCTTGCGGAAATTTGTCTTCAAGAATGCCAACGTATCTCCAGACAGCGTAACGCCTTCTACCATCCTTTGTTCTCGTCCTGTACGACTACGAAGCGACAGCTTGGCAATGCGGTTGTATTCACGGCGGTTGGTTTGATAAAGGGTACGCAGTTCCTCATAGAAAGGAATCTCTTTATTGAAGTCTTTTTTCTGCTCCTTAACAGCTTCATCAAACAGTTTGCTGAGATTCCGCTCCAGAATTTCTTCCTGTGAGTATATCTGATTATCCTCTCCAAAGGTGCTGTGAAAGGTTTGTATCTTACTGACCGCTATCTGATTCAGATTTATTTCTCTATTACCCTCGCGTGATGGATAGAATACATAGTTATATATGTGTTTTGACACTGAACCAATACGATTGACACGCCCGATACGCTGCATCAAACGTGTTGAATTCCACGGTGTATCATAATTGATAATTACATTGGAACGGTGCAGATTGACACCTTCTGCCAGAACATCAGTTGTAAGGATGATATTATAATCATTCCGTTTGTCCTTGTAGTTGGCATCAAAGTTCTCACGAATAGTCTTGAATTGCTGATTACGGTTCTTTGCAGAGATGACAAGAACATCCGAGCGGTTGATACGTCGCTGTAGGTATTCCACTGTATCAACTGATTCTGAGAAGACAACCAATTTTTGCTCTGGGTTGCGGTCGGTTTTGAAAAGTTCGTGTTTGAGCAATTCATTGAACTTGGCAAATTTTGAATCATCTGCATCAGAAATATCTTTCCAGTCGGTCACCATTTGCTCAAGTATCTCTTGGTCTTGGGAAAGCATGTCTATAAACTCTGGACGAAAATCATCTGCTTCGAAGATGGCATTTTTCGGATTATCCTCAGCTTTGGCATTCAATTTTTCTTCTATCTCTTCTTCTGTGAACCCAGACTCCAATAGCATATTGATATCGAGGTCGGGAGCAATAAAAACCTTGTTGTTATTGAACATGTCTATCATGTTCTGGTTGGCTTGACGGAAGTTGTCGAGAGATACTTGGAAGGCGTAGAAACTACTCTCCAGGCGTTTTACAAGTCCGTTCTTTCGGATGCCAGCCAAGCTACGGCTGATAAGTTCCGCATTGTCATATAATCCATTTGCTGCCTCTGGTTTGAGATAGGCAATGGCTTGATAACGGGCGTATGTCAATTTTTTATCAAGCGTTTGCATTGCCTGCTCAAAGAGGTCGGCCAAATGCTCGTTAAGTTCATATCGGCTTTCAAGGGGGCGTTCAACCTTAGGGAATCCGTTCACATCTTTGTTGTAGCGTGGCACATTCTCAATGTCCGTTCTGGTACGCCGTACTGTTAATGGCTTAATAATTCTGTCGCGCACACGTTCTGCCAGTTTTTTAAAGTCACGGACATCTGCTTCCGAGTTGCCTCTTAATCGCTTGAATTCTTTTATAAGCGGAGAGAAGAATGCAGTCAGGTTCCCCACGCCATCAATGGTGCAATGCCGAGGATCTTGAAATAGCAGAATCTCATTATAAATGTCGGCAGGCGTATTGTTCATGGGGGTGGCAGAGATAAGCATCACTTTCTTTTTGTAGCCAGGAATATTCCCTTTTTCTAAACGTGGCATTTTACAAATTTCCTGCAACTGTTCAAAGGCCGAGGTGGTGTGGCTTCGGAATTTATGAGCCTCGTCCACAAGTATGAGGTCGTATTCATCTGCATTCCAATAGTTGTAATTATCCTCATCAAGAACTTTGCTCAGACTTCCATTAGTAATAAACTTGGCGTATTTGTCAATGCCAAAATCTTTGAACGTAGCTTTCCAGTTTTGCTCAACTGCAGGTGGATAAACCACAAGCATCTTGGTGTTGTCACGACCATTCTCTATCAGAAACTTTTTAGCAATCATAGTCGCTATGACTGTTTTGCCAAGACCTACAACATCAGCCAAAAAGAAGCCATCGTATCGGATAAGTTTTTGATAGCCTTCAATGACGGCATCCATTTGATAGTCATATTTTGCATATCCCTCAGGCATATCTAAAGGATCGTCACTATCTGTTTCCAGTACTCGGTCAGAAAAATACTCCATGAGCATTTTAATGTATAGGTCGTATGGAGAAACATCGCCTTTGAGATAGGTACGCTCAATATTCACTTTTAGCTCTTCTGCCGTTATTTCACAGCCATCAGCTTCTTTCCAAAGTTCCTCAAACTCTTCTTTGGCAAACTTTACATCATCATATTGAGCCATTTTGACATTAAACTCATACTGCTTGTCTTCCGTTATTCCCAATCCATTGCCGGAAAGGTTACTTGACCCAGTAATGGCCATCCCCTGGGTGTATTGGTTAAATCCATCCGGATAAAGCACATACATCTTTGCATGGATTTTCTTGGATGGATGGGCACGAAGTTCCAATTTGCCATCAGACAAATCTTTCACCATTTGGAATATACCGTCTTCGATTTCCTTCTTATATCCAGAACTTTCTATGTCACGACGAATCTGTCGCAGACAGTCCTCCTTAACTTCTTCCTCTGCACCAAAAAACATTTTACCTTGGCGTACAGCTTCGACGATATATTTATCCACATCAATACCAATAAGAACACGAGCCTTATTGATGTTGTCTAAAAAAGGGCGCAAAGAAAAATAACCTGAAGCCCGGAGGAATCCGACCATAGCATCAAGGTTCTTTATCAAAGGATTGTTGCTGAGAACTCCTTCGAATTCACGCATCAGCGTGTTACCATTTTTATTGGTGAATATGTGCGAGTTTATCTGAATGTTTGGCATATTGTTGAGTTTATCTATCCAATCAAATTATCCGTTTTGAAATGCTTTTTCAAGTTCTTCCATCTTTTTCATTAATTCTTCAAATGATGGATTTTCTCCGTATATCATTGATGACTGCATATCCTTGTAATCATCGCGCCAATTTTCCATAACTTCACCGGGTGGTATTAAGATTATGCGTTTACGAATGTCTGGTGTATAATCCACACCGTTCATGCTTGTGAACAATTCTCGGTGATGATGTATTGTGTTCCAAAGTTCATCATTGACAATAGCCCGTGTTGCTATGTTTGTGCTCATCATTTGCGCTAAATCATATAAATGGCGTGATTTGCGATTAGCCTCTCTTGACGATTGAGACGAGAACAGTTCGTGCAACAAAAACGCTTTCTCAAGAAATGTTTTTTCAGCCAAGGCTGTTGGTATCATAATCTGTTTAACGGTTGTGCTGATTGGTAACGTGTCTTCCAATATGCTTGTCACCGAGGCTTCTGCTGTGGGTTCAAGTAGAGAGCGGGCACCTACTTCCAGTTTTACCTCTGAAGGTAAGTAAGGCAAGCCATCATCGAAAAGAGACTTGTAACGGATGTGTATTACTCTTGGTTCCGGGTATGTTCCATCACCCTCGCCATCAGGGTCAGCCTCTACTAGAAGCCATTTCCCCAAACCTATTTCTGCAACAGCCTCTTGTAGTGATTGGCATAGTACGTCACGAACAAAGATAGATGACGCCTTACGCAATCGCTTGATTTGCTTTTTCGTTAGGTCACCTTCAAAGCCCCAAATAGAAGGGTCTATTGCTAAATCAATGTCTTCGGAGAAGCGATGTATCACTTTCCACACTTTACTTAAGGATGTGCCACCCTTGAATACGAGGTGATTTGCTACGGGCAGTGCAAATGCCAAATGCAAAACTACGGTTACCCACAAATCTTTCTCAACAGCCTGTACAGGGAGACCTGTCTTGTTGGCGGCTTGGGTAAGCACCATTTGCTGTTGCTCCTTCGATAGTAGGAAGTAATTATTCATACGCTTGTCTTGTGATGGTTCTTATCCATGCAGGCATAAGTGCTTCGTCTGCCAGCACATTCTCTTTTTGTTCCTTCCGAAGCACACTCGTAATTTGCCTAGCAATATCGTCAGTTACATTATCTTTTCCTATTTCTTTCAGGGCAAAAGTGACTAACATTGCAAGTGGATTGGTGAACGAGAGATTTTTGGGAGTTGTGTATTTGAATTGTATTGACCGACCATTTCCCAGACTTACCTTGCGAGGTGCTCCGTCTGTTAGATAAACCACGTTCATTGGCACTTGTGTAGATATACCCAGTTTGTTCATGGCATAAATGCCTGTTGGTACTATTCGTGTTTTATCCCTACGGGCTATAGTCTCGGCTATCTGCTCTATCGATGGCATCAATACGCCAAGTCCTAAGACTGTATCAATCTCAGGATACGTATATATCCCTCTTGCCAAACGGACGATATTCCCTTTTTCTGTTAATCGTTCAAGACTTTTTCCAACAGCTTTGACTTCTCCATATGACGTAAAATCTGAAGGGAAAAAGATACTTCCTCTTCCTTTTTTCTTGATTGCAGTCCAGATACGTTCTTCTATGCTTGTCATAGCATCTTGTTTTGTCGCAAAATTATAAATTATTTGCGACTTCGCAAAGGTTTGGATGAACCAAAGTTGATATTTAACACTAACCGTTGGTTAAATCCCTAAATTCGACATATTGGATAGTATTAAATCACTGTAAAGACTGAGTAAGATTTCTTTAATCATACCCTGCTTCAGAAGATATTGCTAAATGTGTAAATGGAGAAGGAGAGGGAAAATCCCCCTCCTTACCTTCAAATCACGAATCAGACATTCAAATCTTTCAGTGCCAGTGCATAATTGTGCCCGAAAAGGTCTTTTCTGACAAGTCCCAGCCCGAGTGTCTGGTAATAGCCGTATTCATCACTCTCGGTGCAGAGATACTTGTAACCGTAGCGGGGCATGTACTCCTTGAAGAAGCGAGCCAAGTCTTTTAGGTTTTCTTCTTGGTTCTTCTTGAAGTTGCTGCGCACGATGATGATGCTCCAGTCGGGGAAGTTGCCCACACCGTTGCTGTACACCCAGAAGCGGATGTAGCACTCTAAATCACGCTCACTGATGTTTACGCAAAAGCCATTGGCATTTTGCATCACGCTACAACTGTTTCTGTAGCCGAACTTCTCACACAGGTAGAGATTGAAATCACAAATTAAATCGTTGTGTAACATAATTGATAAAGTTTAAATTGTTAATAAATTGATTATAAATGAAAGCCTCGCTTGCGCTTAGCCTTTTTCTTCTTCATTAGGCGATTGAACTCGGCTTCTTCTGCGGCGGTGGCATCGTAAGATGAACTGCCGTTTAGCAGGCCAAGACTGATGCCAGCATCATCAGGATGAAAAACGCTTTGTTGCATCTCTGCCTCTTCATGCTTAGGCTTCTGTTGGACTGATTCTAACAAGGATGTACAAGCATTCTCTTCCAATCGGTTGTCAATGTTCATGTAGCTGAACTCACGACCGACTTTTGAGCCTGAGAACGAGAAACCACCATACTCAAACTTGACACCTTGAATTTCCCGTGTAGTGCGACTGACCTTGAATTTCAAATCAATGCCCCGGTCGGTAAGAGCATCCTTTAGATCGTTCCAGCTCCTGGCATTCGGCAGTTCTTCCTTCAATGCCTTGTATATTTCATGCTTTGCCCGGTCGTATGGGCGCAAGCGTTCCTCGTTGATATGGTCTTTGCCATTGGCGAAGTGTAGTCGGTATTTTGCCGTCAGCATTTTGCAGACCTTCTCATTTCGGCGGAAGTCGTTCTTGTCGCTAATCGTCTTGCCGTCATTGTCCACCCTGTTGAATACGATGTGGCAATGTGGATGTTCACGGTCAATGTGCCGGGCAACGATGTATTGCGTGTTCTGAATACCTATCAGCTTCATGTAGTCATGAGCGATTTGCAACATCAGCGCATCATCATGTTTCAGGCGGTCGCCATCTTCGGGAGAGAAGTTGAGCGAGGTGTGTCCGACAATATTCTTTACCTTGTCGTTGAGCAACGATTGTAACTCGAATTGCTCCGCCATCTGTTCGGGTGTTCCGTCCACTCCAACAGCCTCCAGCAGCTTGGACTTTTCTTCTTTAAGGACGTAGCAGACGCACCCGCTGAACGATGTGCCTTTCGTTTGTTTACCTATCATCCTTCAGTCGTTTTATAAGTTGGTTAATACGTTCCGCCATTTCTTCGCATCGCTTGGCAACGGCTGAGAACCCATAGGTGTTTGCCTGCCTCGCCAACTGGTTGAGATTGGTGCTTTCGCCAATCAACTGTCGGATGATGTAGATGTGCTCTTGTGAAATCCGTTCACGTACCGAACCGTTCTCGATGAATGAGCGGATGACTTCACTTTGAGTCCGTTTTGTCCGTCTGCAAATAGCACCAAGTAATGTGTACTGCATGTCTGTCAGACGGAGAGTTATCGTATATTTCTTTTCCATTTTGATTCTGTTTTTAGTGAATAATTTGTGACCATCGGGAGCCTTCTCCTCAGACTTTTTGAGGAGCAAGTGGTCGGGGAATGTAATACACCGACATTAACTTGCTACAGTAAAAAAGTCTCAAATTTCTTCCCTTTGGTTATAGTCTGAAACCTCGTTTCTTAGGTGCTGAAACCTTCGAATGAGGGATGCCTCGTTGCACACTGACGAGCTTCAAATCGAGCGCGTCTATCAGTATTTTCAGAGCGGTATTTCTCCTTATCATCTGCTGAAGTACTACTTCGTCAGGCTTCACTTTGAGCAGATAATCGGCAATGTCATATCCCTCTTTTCGCTCTACTTCGCTGGCGTTGGCCTCCAGATAATCGAACATCTGTACCTCGATTCCGCAACTTTTCATCAGCCCGATTTTGCTCTGCCAATAGTCAGTTGCGCCCAAGTCAGGGAACAGCACAACACTTCTTCCAGCAAGAATAGACAGGCTGTTGGCGTTGAAACAACTGTTCTTTCCACCCGAAGCAATCCATAGGAATTGGGGAAGGTAGTAGGAAGCGATGAGGGCGGTCTTTTCGCTTTCGACCAAAGCAACAGGTCGGTTCTTATTCTCGGAAAGCAGATGCTCGCCAAAGAAACATTGCCTCAGATTATAATCGCCCTTGTGCAGTACAGAGTGTGCCCACGTTACATGATTGTATGGTTCTTTTACCCGCTTACCCGTCTCGGGATTGTAAAGCATAATCTTTCCAGTTCGGACTCTGTTCTGATTGTCCGTCTGCCAGAATACGGTTGCACCGTCCCAATACTTAGATGTGCCAACCTTGTACTTTTTCATTAGCTTCAATGTTTCTGTTTCCCCAAACTGAGCCGATAGAAATTGGGACAGCCTATTTACAGGATAGCCTCGTAATGATTGGTTGACGATGTCCAGATCAATATAAGAGGTGACCACGGGTTGCGCCTCCTTAACAGGAGCATAGCTTCTAAAGCTGTTCTCAGAGAATTTTTCTTTCTCTGCCGGGTTCTGCTCGAAGTAATCACGGGGCGTGAAGTGATAACCACATTTCTGCTCGTGGTCACAACGCCCCACGTACTCGGGGAACTTAATTTGCTCCTCCGTATCAATATACTTGGAAAAGCATCTTTGGCGATGGCAGTTTGGGCATGTGTGCCGGGTGCTGACACCTTTGTAGGGTTCTAATATGAATCTGTGTGTACTCATTGTTTTTTCATTTTTGGGTGTGTCACTTTTGTCGTTATTGTCACTTTCACTTGAGAAGTGTCAAAACTGACAAAAATGTCACGGGTTAATCTTTGAATATTCTCCATGCTTCTCTTTGCGGAACAGCGTTCCGATATTGTCATTGAGAAAGCGTTGAAATGTCCGCTCCTTCATTCCGTTTTGCTCGGCCAACTCTATTGCTTGGGCGGTCGTAAAGGAGGACGGAAGCAGATTGACTATCGTCTGCTGTTGGCAGGTGAGGGCATTCTCATTGAGGATGTTCTGTACGCTCAGTGCAGACTCTTTGAAATACTCTGTCAGTCTGATTGCTCGCTCCACCGTCAGTAGATCGATATACGTCTTGTCACACTCTCCGCAAGTCCATCGTGCCAATTGGATAATCAAGCAGAAGCGGATGATATATATTTCCAGCTTGCAGTAGATACTTACAATGGTGTCGTTGGTTTCCCGGTCGCACAGCTCTGAGAAGTGGTGCTGCCACTCATAAAGCCTTCTTTTAGCATCCTCTGTGAAAAGAAGAATTTTCGGTTCAATCTCTCCATATTCATTGAGGGCACATTCTTGCTGTATCAGCTTCTCAATGATGGCTTTCCATTCCTGTTCGATGTTCTCCGGCAATTCTTTGTCATTCCAACGTGCCTTCTGTTGCAGGTTGGGCATCACAAACAGAATACGGTCGATGAAACCGTTGCTGGAGCGTTCGCCTTTTGCCAGTTCGTTCAAAATCTTCTTTTGGATAGTGCCGATGACCGAGATGTACGGACGCTTGATGAAGATGGAACTCTTGGCATTTTTGCGGTCGGATATAGTGGTCTTGGCACTGAATACCGACAACCAGAACTGTTCTTCTGAACCATTATTATAGCGGTTGAAGTTCTTGAACCAAGCGGATAACTCATCAGCCCATAAGCATAGTCCTCGTTTGTTCTGTGCATGAATGAGGCTCAATCCTTCGGGTGTCACATCCGAAACCAAGAAGCGTTTGCGGATAGGTTCTTGCGGAAATTGCTCTCCGCCGCTTTCCGCACGTTCCTTGCGGCTCATGCTCATCAGCTCATCGTACTTGGCAAGTGCCTTTTCGAATTCTTGATTCTGTTTGTAATCATAATCAAGAAAAGGCTTCATGGCGAAGCTAAGAGGGTGACTCTTGTTAGCTCCCGGTCTTCCTATCAATGCCATATACAGGATAGGGCTTTCCATCCAGCCCTGTTTTATTTGGGCAAGATGTGTATTCCCTATGCCGACTGCCATTGCCGTCAGGATGGCTGCGGCGATGTAGTCGGTAGGATAATTGTGGCATTCGTGTACCTCATGGATGATGCGTTGAATCTGAGTAGGGAATATACTGATGGGAAATTCCGTACCAGCCAACCGTGTACTCAAATCAATCGCTTCATCAATGACAGATGCAGGGTTGATAGAACTTGTTTCCATACGTCAGACGATTAGAAGTTAAAGGAAGATTTGGGCTTATGCTTGACATTGCCTTGCATATTGGCCAGCATCTCCTCATACGTTTGTTTCGCAGTCTTTCGTCGCCCGTTGTCAATCCATGCCAACAACTCGTCCTCGTAGAAATAGAGTTTCTTGCCTTTCTTGTAAGCCGGAAGCAGCCCCTTGCGTACCAATGTATATATGGTAGGCTTGGCTTTTCGGATAATGCGGCAAGCATCCTCGATTTCAACCAACACGTGTTTGTCTGATGCTGGAGGTTGAAGTTCCGACACCATTCTTTTCAACTCGATGACCTGTTCGGTCAGATAACCTACCGCCTCGGGCAGCTTATCAAATGTTACTGTTTCGTTTTGCATACGCCAATCGTTTTTAATTGTTCGACGGCAAAGGAAACAGGTGTTTCAATGGTGGAAACATCCACCAAAATATAACCGTGATATAACTTTTTAATGATAATATGTGATGATTACAAGGATTTTATGTATCTTTATCCTCAAAAATTAGTTTTATGATGATAGATTTTTCACAAATTACATTAGTTGTTGGTGTATTAGACCGAACAGAAAAAGTTATAAATATGCTCGGAACAGGTTTTCTTATTTCTAACGACGGGAAAATTGTAACAGCACGACATGTTGTTGGAAATAAGACAAATGATTTGGTTGTACTAATGCCCCACATCAAAAATATAAATGAATACCAAGATACAACAGATAGTTCTTGTAAACCGGTACCAGCTTTTATCGAAGATATAAATCCAGTGACAGACATTTGTATACTTAAAACTGGATTAAAGGTTGAAGGAACTTTACCTTCTTTAGATTCTTTAGATAATATAAAAGTTGGAGATAAAATCGGAATGTTCGGATTTCCCCACTGCGTGATGGGGCGGAGAGTACTAACGTATCAAGAAGCAGAAATTGGCGCTAAGATGCTATTGGAAAGTTCAGGCATTAAGTCAAAATATGCAACTATAAATATACAAACTAGGCCTGGTCAGTCTGGGTCTATTGTTTTTAATGCCAACACAGGCACTATAGTTGGTCTATTAATAGGAGCATATGCCCCTAATTCAGGTGTAATTATCGCGGGTATCAATCCACATGAATTAAATCAGACATCATATTGTATATCTGCTAACCATATAAAGGAAATGTTATGATAGAAATAGAAAATGTATCATTGGATGAGTGTTTGCAGTTTTTGAAACCATATCAAAGGAGCATTATTGAACAACTCGTTGCAAAATATGGAATAGAGAAAGCTGCCGAAGAATGGATTAATGCACGAGGACCAATGCAAACAGTAACATTTGGTGGAATTGTAGAGGATGCTAATAATAAGAAAAATTATTGGAATAGATTTAAGAATGAATTTGATAAATTAATCTGTGGTCATCCAGATTATCAAAACGAGCAGGAAAAATTTGTTGCAGCTGGCAAGCCAATAGGCCTAGGCGCTATAGCATATATTGCGAACTTGATTTCTCCCGCTATTGGAATGAGCTCTGCCATGCTTATTCCTGCTATTGTATTAGTTTTTAATACAACAGCAAAAATGGGTGTAAAGGCTTATTGCTCAACTAAACAATTTGACGATACAGTTTAATTTTGCACTCCGATTCCGTGTGTGACATCTTGCGCTCAATGGTGGATATTTCTACGTCACGGAGGGTGTGAGCAAATACCTTTTTGATGAATGTGGCTGTCTGTAAGCGAGGCTTTCCGAAAGCCTTGCCGATGTTCCAGCCGAAGTGCATGGCATCAATGGTCTTTAATTGAGAACTGAGCTTTATCGGTTCAACTTTGGGCAGGGATTCGTATAGATAGTATTCTGTGACATATCTGCAGAGGCGATGGAGACTTTCTTCATCAAGATAGGAAACTAAGGTCCGTTTCGTGTAGGTGATTACCTTATTAAGTTTCTCTTGGGATGCACGTTCTTTCTCTGCCATTGCATTGGCACGAAGCACTTCGTATTCCGATGGCTGGTTAGGTTCTTCAATAGAAGGGGTGGCGTCTTCCTTTGGAAGTTTAGCCTCTCCTTCGTCTGCCTCGGAAGGCATGGGAGTCGAAATCTCTTCTGACGTGTCAGATGTGGTTTCGACTTCAATCACAGGTTCTGAAACAATAGGTTCTACAGCATTATCAATAGGTTCAGGGGATTCTTCAATCACCATAATCTTATTGCGGTAACACTCAAATCTCATAAAGCACTTCTCTATTGCAGGGGAAAGGATTTGACTAAATGCCATTTGTAGATTGAAATAGATAGCACCCATGATGATGGAGCATACCACGAGAATAAGGTAGCTGCTGAACTCGTCCCAACCATAGTGTAATGCGGTCTGACGAGCTAAAACGCCAATGACAACTATTGTACTGAAAACCATCAGATGCAATGTAATATGTTCTATCTTTCTCTGCTCCATAGTGATATTTGCTAATCGTTTGTGTGCAAATGTATATCATTTATTTTTAGCAAAATGCGAGGATTTGTCCGTCAGAGGGCTTTTGACGATATATTACATCAAATGTCACCACGTTACACTCTTTATAATGAGCGAGTTGTAACTTTCTTGTTTTTTGTGAAAATAGTTGGTAGAACAGGCATACAGAGCTTGGAATAAAGAGTATCTGCACTATTCCCGGTTAAATAATGCAGATATTCTAATTGCAGAGAGGGGATTATCAACAAGACAATGTACTACTCTTTCCTTTGTTGAAATATAACAGGATATGGTGGCCTTGCATACTTGTGACTTTATTTGTCAGCCACTGTCTGAACTTTATGGAATGCCCGGTATCTATATGATAAGATAAGGAGATAACAACATTCAAGTTATACACATCAGCATTGTAGCCGTTTTCTAATTTGATGTACTTACATACTTTGTACTCCTTCAAAATGCAGACTCTCAACATCCTTTTGATAGCAGCATGGATAACCCCTGCCGTTGTATTGAACAGGCTGGCAAGCTCCCATGAAGTCATCCATACCTCGCCATCAGAGATATGGATGCCTTGTCCGTTGTTGGTTATGATTCCTCGTTTCATGGTAGTAATTTATTTGAGTGAAATCTTATTGGCTGTCTCTCGTTTCTTGGAATTGACCAAATCGGCATAGATTTGAGTCGTGGTTACGTTCTTATGTGTCAGCATCTTTGAAACCGTATAGATGTCTGTACCCAAGGAGATTTGAATCACTGCATAGCTGTGCCGGAACCCGTGGAAGGTGATGGGCTTGGTTATTCCTGCCTTTTTGAGCCAGTTCTTCAGTGGGTAGTTAATCATGCTTCGCTTCAAGGCCTTGAACACCTTGCCTGTTCCGGGTGTACCGCATAGTTCGTATGCTTCGTTACTGATGGGCAGAGTTGCTTCCGTTTGCGTTTTCTGCGTTCTGATACGCAGACAGTAACCTTGGTCGGGAGCGAGGGTGAAATCTTCCCACTGCAAGTTAAGGATGTCGCTGATACGCAATCCTGTCAGACAAGCAAACAGAGAGGCAGCTTTCAAGACGGGGATGTCGCAGGGCGTGGCGGCAAGCTGCTTCACCTCGTCCAGTGTCAGGTACTCTTTCTTCACTTCTTGCGGTTCAATCTTATCAAGATAGTCATTGATGTTCTCCCGAAGCCATTTGTCCCGATAGGCAATCTTCAACAATCCTCGGAATGTTGAGTAGTAGCCGGAT